>SXGT01848633.1_pt1 | contig 23862 bp, 21 predicted proteins | sample 3176221 | NCBI WGS metagenome assembly SXGT01 (sample SAMN11356862, study PRJNA531348) | freshwater metagenome | isolation source: freshwater sample F1-120 | place: China: Fuxian Lake, Yuxi | collected 2017-12-25
ACTTGGGACCATGGGCTTTGGCCTGCCGGCAGCGATTGGCGCGGCCCTGGCCTATCCGCAACGCACGGTAGTGTGTTTTAGTGGTGACGGCAGCTTGTTGATGAATATCCAGGAGCTGGTCACTGCCGTAGAAGAAAACGTCAATGTCAAAATTGTCCTGATGAACAATATGTCCCTAGGGCTAGTGCACCAGCAGCAGGATCTGTTCTATGACAAGCGTTTGTTTGCCTCAGACTATCAGGCCAGGGTGGATTTCTGCGCTGTGGCCCGGGGCTTTGGCATGACGGCCTATGATCTGGCCACCGCCACGGATCCGTACTCGACGCTGGCGCAGGCCTTGACCACGCCGGGCCCGTGTTTGATAAACGCGCCCATCGACATCGCGGAAAAGGTGTACCCCATGGTGCCCCCCGGCGCCGCAAACAAGGACATGATTGGAGGGGAAACCTATGCCACCGCTGGTGCCTGAGAGGCAAGTCACCCTCCAACCGACCGTGCCGCAGGAAGTGCTAGCCCTGACGGTGAATAACCATCCCGGGGTGATGTCGCACATCTGCGGCCTGTTTTCCCGCCGGGCCTTTAATGTCGAGGGCATCCTGTGCATGCCCATTGGCACGGGAGAGCAGAGCCGTATCTGGTTGCGCGTCAATGCCGATCACCGCCTAGAGCAGATGATTCGGCAGCTCCGCAAGCTGGAAGATGTGATCGAGGTCACGCAACATGGCGCGGATCACGAGGTGTTTGTGCGTTTGGAGGAATTTTTCCAAGTCTAACGTGTCTCCCCACGGCTGCGGAGGATCGCCCCCCTCCCAGCTTGTGGGAGAGCGATGCGAGGATCGCCCGCCTGAGACAGACGGTGGGACACGAGTCCCCATGCCATTCCGCCACACGCCGTTCATCCTGTCGAAGCCAACGCAGCCCCAGGCCCAACCGTTCCCGGCCAGCACAGGAGTGCCCAGGCCTCCCACCACTGCGACAGCAGCACCAGATCGGCTGTCTGCCCGGCGTCCCTGGCGAGCATCAACGCCACCAGCGGCGCACATGCCAGCATGAAACCACACCGCTCGTGCAGTAATACCGTCGTCGAGCCCGGCCAGTAGGCGTGGAGGGTGTGCCCGGCGGCCTGCCCCGCAGCGGCGGTCGGGGCGCAGACACAGATGTTGCCGGGCGGATGTGGACCCGCGCTCTGCAGCACCTGCGTCAGGCCGTTGGGGCCACCGGCGCTATGGTAGCCCACCGGCGTCAGGCCGGCAGAGCGTTCCAGGATGAGACAGGCCGCCGTTTCCACCAGTGGCGTGCCTAGGAGCCAGCGACCAGCGCGAAACAGCTCGGGGCAGTCCTGAAACGTTTCGACGCCTAAAACCACGGCGCGCTCGCACTGGGCGGTGGCCAGGAGCGTGGTCGCCTGCCAGAGGGCCTCGATACCGGCATTCGCGCCACTCAAGAGCGTGAGGTACGGGCCGGTGATGCCGAACTGGATGGTGACTTCCGCCGGCACAGCACTGGGCGCGGTGTAGGGGAAATGCAGGGCGTGCTCGGTGGTCTGCGTGACAAAACTCCAATTGGCCGCAGTATAAGAGGAGGCACTGGCGTACACCAACGCCGTGCCAGGGCCGGCGATGTCGCGTGGCAGCAGATGCGCCGCGTCTAGAGCCGCCTGGACTACCGCCACGCCCATGAGGCATTCACGCGTGGCCCGACGCAGCCGCTCATTCGGGTTGGTCGGCGTGGGCACCGGGAGGATGGTGTGCTGCCGCATGGTCGCCGGCACCTGACTGGGCAGGCTCTCCAGCCCCGTCCCCCAGCCAGTGATGAGGCCCCAGCCACGCATCGGTCCGTCTACTGTCTGGCCCATCTTAGGCTCCACCGGCAAGCACCAGGCAGGCGTTACAGCCGCCAAAGCCTGCCGCGGTATTGAGGCTCAGCCGTGGACGATACGCACGCGCCTGGCCCGTGACGTAGGGCAGATCACACTCAGGGTCGGGCTCCCCATAGTTCAGCGTCGGAGGGAGTTGCCCATGGTGCCACGCCAGGAGACACATGATCGTTTCGAGCGTTGCCGCGGCGCCCATGGTATGGCCCATGTGCGCCTTGATCGAATTCACCGGCACGTCGTAGGCCCGGGCCCCCAGTACCTTTTTGAAGACCCGCGTTTCCATACAATCGTTCAGGGGCGTGCCCGTGCCGTGTGCACTGATAAAGTCAATGGCCGTACTCTCCACTCCGGCATTGGCCATGGCCAGGCGGATGGATCGCTCCAGGCCCCGCCCCTCAGGATCGGGGGCTGTAATGTGGGCTCCATCTGCACAACTGGCATGACCCAGCAGGTAGCCCCAGGGGATCACACCACGCTGCCGCGCGGTCTGCTCGCGCTCCAACACCACCAGACCCGCGCCCTCGCCGAGCAGCAAGCCTTTGCGCCGCCGGTCAAAGGGACGCATTTCATCACGGGTCAGCGCGCGCAGATGGTTAAAACCCCGCATCACAAACCGACACAGCACGTCCATGCCCCCTGCCACCACTGCCGTGGCCGTCCCAGCACGGATCAGGTCAGCGGCCAGCCCCAGGCTCGTAGCGCCAGAGGCACACGCCGTCGAGATGGTCAGCACCGGCCCCTCCGCCCCCAGCCAGCGTGCCAACTGGCGTGTCGGTCCGTCATACGACGCCCCGGCCAGTGCATGCAGGTCTTGTGGATTTTCATGCCAGCGTTCCGCTTCGGCAATGCCTCCCAGGGCCGAGCCAATGACCACCCCGAGGCGCCCGCCAGTGGCGAGTAGTGCAGGCACGCGGGCCTGATGTGTGGCCTCCAGGGCGGCGTGGATCAGGAACTGCGAGGCGCGGCAGGTCGGCAGTGGGCGTGACAATGCGGGCAGGTCGCGTAACTGTTTGATCTCGCCACCGCGGCGTACGCGCAGATCGTGCGTCGGAAAACGCTCAATGGGGGTAATCCCTGAGACGCCATGCACCAGCCCCTGCCAGAAGGCTTCGAGGCCCTGGCCAATGGGGCTCACGACACCCATGCCGGTGATGGCCATGCGCTCATGGTGCGGGGGGGAGGGTAGCCCAGACATCATAGAAGTTGTACCATTGAGTGGGGGCCAGGGTGATATAGCGTTCCAGCACGTGGACGAGCTGCTGGAGTGCGGCAGCTTCGTCCCCAGCGGGGACCGGCAGCGCCTCATCGACCCAGATCTCATACCGTGCGTCAGGGCGCGCCAGACAAAAGCATGGTAACACGGGGACGTGGGCGGCGCGAGCCAGGAGCATGGGGCCGAGCGGGAAACAGGCCGGGGCGCCAAAAAACGGCACCGCGATGTCGCTGCGGTGGCCAGTGGCGCGATCCATCTGGATGGCCACAACATCGCCACGCCGCAGGGCGAGAAGTAACTGCACAAACACGGCGCTGCCGGTATTGGCGACAAAGTGGATATCCGCCGCGCCCACACCGTCCCGCAAGAAGCGTTGCACGGCAGGATCGTGTTCCGGCGCCATGAGCACATGGATGCGTCGGCCCGAGCGACTCAACAGGCGGCCGGCCAGTTCCCAGTTGCCGAGGTGGGCCGTGGCGGCAATAAACCCGCGGCCGCTCTGTAAGACCTGCTGCAAGTGGGAGAGCCCATGCACGTGCGCCAGCGCGGCCTGTTGCTGCCCAGGGGCACGGCGATTCAGCGTGAGCAAGTCCGCAAAACAGCAGGCAAAATTGCGAAACACGTGTCGGGCCTGCTGGGCGACTTCTGCGACGTTGGCCTGGGGCAGGACGCGGCGCAGATTCCCCTGGACTGCGGCATACTCCCGTGGCATGCCGTGGCGCAGGATCGTGGCCACCCCGCGTGCGATCTGCCATTGCACGGACCGTGGTAGCCAGGGGGCGCAGGCAGCAATACACTGATAGAACGCCACGCGATTATAGGTATGGGTATACCAGCGTGGTGTTGGGGCCGGCGTGTCAGGAGTAGGCATCGCTGTCTCACGTTCTCGGACAGAGCACAGGAGAGGTCGTAGAGGCACGCGAGTGCCTATCCACAGGAGTGCTTGGGTCATCCCTGGGGCGCGGGCATCTTACCCGCACTCCCAGGCAGAGGCTTGGCACACGAGGAGCTGTGGCAGTGCACTAGGCTGTCACAACCTCTTGCCTCGAAGCCTGCGTGTCCGACTGCACACCAGGACGTAGTTCGTAGACCATCGCCAGGGGCAGAGGGGTCGGCAAGCCGTACCAACAGATACGGCTCATGCGCTGGCGCTGGATGTAAAAGCCGCTCGCGGTGAACAGGCGCTCCCAGTCCTGCGGCAGCAATGTCCAGAAATGTCCAGGGTCGTGGCGACACAACCACGAGGGCACCGAGGCGAACAACCGTCCGTGTGGCGCCATGAGCTGATGGATATGGCGGAGTGTCTCCTCCGGGGCATCGGGAATGTGCTCTAAGATGTCTGCCGCCAGCACGACCTCGAAGGCGGGCAGCGTCGACCACCCATACCCCTGGCGTAGTGCGCCGTCAAGAGCTGTCCCCGTACCAATCTGGCGTAGGTCTCCAACAAAATGTTGGACAGGTGCCGGCGCGTCCCCCCACTGTCTGGCGGTCATCAACTGCCCTTTGCGCGTTTTGGCGCTGGAGATATCGACGGCTGCCACGTGATACGCCTGCTTGGCGAGCTGGCGCGCAAACGTGCCAATGCCACTCCCCAGCTCCAGGATGGGACCGTGTACGCGGACGTCGCGCATCCACGCCAGGAGAATACGACGTTTGTGGGCTCCAAGAATATGACCGACGTGATCAAAATAGGGGAGCCGGCTCTCCAGATCGTAAAATTCCTGCAGGTCACGACCACGGCAGCCACGATAATAAGTACGGAGATCATGCCAGAGACGTGAGGAGAACATGCCCTATAATCCCTCGGGAGACGTCGTGCCCCGTGCCAGTAAATTTTCGTAGATCGTTAAAAGCTTGAGAAACGTTTTACTCCATGAAAAATGCTCTGTCACATAGGCGCGACACTGCTCCGCCTTGGTGCAATCCGCCAGGACACGCGCGAGTTTGTCCGCAAAATCCACCGGATCACCCGGCGTGGCGAGCGCCCCGACATAGGGCTGCAGCAAATCCGTCGGCCCGCCCTGATTGGCCGCGACCACTGGCACTCCGGCAGCCAGCGCCTCCAGGATCGTCAGGCCAAATGTTTCGTTACGACTGGGGAGCGCTAAGACATCTGCCGTGGCATACAGTTCTGCGAGGCGCGTACCATAGGGAATCATCCCCACATAGTTTGTATGGGGCGTGGTCTGCACGAAACGCTCGGTCTGGCAACGCAGCGGGCCATCCCCGACCAGACAGAGCTGGTAGGCACCTCGTTGATTGAGCAGCCGGAAGGCCTCGAAGAGCACCGGCAGATTTTTTTCCTGGCTCAGGCGGCCGACATAGAGAATCATCGGACGGGTGTTGCGCGCTGTGCTGTCCTGTGGTGGGCGGGGCTTAAACAGCTCCATATTCACGCCGAGGGGGACTTGCTCGACTTTGGTGGCGAGTGTGGTCACCAGCCGCGCATAGATATCCTGGGACGCGACAAGGACTTTATCGAGGGGGGCCATACAATACGCCATATACCGCCAAGCGGAGGCTTCGGCGATGGTCGCCACCACATTGCCAAAACGCTGCGTCAACGGACGTGCGTAAAAACTCGGCAGATGGGCATGATAAAATCCCACGAGGGGTACGGGCGTTTGGCGCATGGCCCGCCGCGCCCAATGACCGAGGAGATAGGTACAGTCGACTTCAATGAGATCAGGGCGCACCATCGTGAGTAAGCGTGTGATCTGGCGATAGTGAGTGAGAATCCGATGGTGCGGGTTATACACAAAACACGGGCTCCGCACCGTATACAGCGTGGAATCAAACAGCCGCTGTTCGGTATCCCGTGCGCCAGGCACGATGATCGTGTGCTGCTTGACCCCACGATGGTCGGCAAAATACCGCGCCTTCTCCAGGAGATAGGTGTTGACCCCGCCAGCGCCACCGTCTATGTACAAGGTGGTCAAATCACAGATACGCATGCTAACGCCCTGGTTGCCGAGTCCTCGCGAGTGTCTTCGCGCGATGCGCCAATTAGTGGAGAGGTTGCGTGACCTGAGTACCCTCTGGCACGTGGAGCTCCAACTGAGCGGCACTGAGCGCGGGATTCATGGTGAAGGTGGTAATCTGCATGTGCAAGCGTGTACCATTTTTGTCGACCTGCACGAGTTCCTGTGGTTGCAAATCCTGGATCACCAGACGCATTTCTTGCAGCAGCCCTTTGGTCTCTTTCGGCACTAGACGTAGTGTATACCGTCCAGCTGTCTCAAAGAGAGCGATGTCATAGTCTTTGCCCATGGCCTCCGGGTCCATCTGCCATACTGCGGGCATGGTCGGTGTTTGTCCGCCGGTGCTCTTGAGATCGAGCACTTCCATGGTGGCCAGCAGCGGGTAATACACCCGCACCGTTTGGGGGTCGAGGCGCACGACGAGTTCTTGCTGCCCCGCGGTATTGGTCAGCACGTACAGCAGGGTGCCCTCTTTCAACCAGAGTTCGCCGCGTGTCAGCAGGGGCTGACGCAACATGCGCAGATGCTTCGCCTGTTGAAACGTCATGTGGAGGGTGTGCATGCGCCGTATCTGTGTGCCCCATGCCGTTAAAAAGGCCGTGTGTGCCTCCCCTGTGATCGGGGTGCCCAGATCCTCGGCAGCCACCGCACTGCGCAGACATCCCATCAGGATGAGCAGGCATGCCAGGCGTAGGCACGTTCTTCTCTCCCAGCACCCTGCCTGTCTCACTACGCGCTCCTCCCCATACCATAGGCCGCGCTGCCCTGGGAATGAAGTGTACCAAAGCCATCCCCCGGGGTCAATTGCGCAGAGAGACATCGCATCCCACGGCCACCGCACTTAGGGCGTGAGCACAAAAACGTCTGGCGCCAGCGGCTCGTTCACGGTCACCTCTTTCACCACGGCGTGCACCGTAAACCCGGCGCGTCGATCGTGCAGCGTCACCTGGTGGGGGAGATAGTGCGTGTCCACGCGACGATACTCACGGTAGTCGAGCGTCAACGCGATGGTCTCCGCCGCCGTCTGCATGCGTAAACACGCCCGGAAGATTTCGAGCGTCTCGGCGTGACTCCTCCACTGCGCGTGCACGCCATGACGGAGTGCGGTGCGCAGACGCGTCCCAGCGTTATTGACCTGTGGGGGCTGGCCATCGTGCGCCACCCCTGGCACCAAAAAGGCCTCGCCAACGAGCACAAATGTGCGGAACATCGGGTGGTCATGGAGGAAATCCTGGGCCAGCCCTTGCTGGAACAGCGCGCCAGCGTCTTCGTAGCGCACGAACCGGTACGTCTCCTGCTGTACGAGAAGATCGAAGAGCATCTTGGTGTGCAGGACGGTATCTTTCAACGCGGTAAAACGTAAGGTGCTTGGCGCAGCGTAGTTGACGATGAGATCAAAGGTGCCATGCTGTGAACCCCTACTATACGACACTGCCAGTAGCGCCGAGAGCGTCTGCACACTCGTGGCGCGCTCTTGCACGACCTGGGCGCGTGCGGCAGGCGAGCGCTGGGTGAGCACTGGGAACAGGGATGGCGTCTGGGGGACTGCGGCGCACCCGGCAGCCGCCATGACGCAGCCGCCCAGCAATGCCACCATCCAGCGCCTGCCTACCTGCAACATCGTCTCTGTCCTACGTGCGTGTCGTCCATGTGCGGCCTGGCGGTCCAGACTCCCTGTGACATCGTCTGGTCTCATTAGTCTACGAGAGCGCGGGAGGCCGTCCCTTCCCCCTGGAGCTTGTGCCATTTGGCCAACACATACATGGGGAAATAGTAATTGGAGAGATAATAATTGACAAACATCTGGCCCTTGACCACAACCGCGGTATAGGTTTCCTCGTGGATATCGCGACCAAAGTGTGTTTTCTGTACCAAGTAGGCAATGCCCTGGTCAATAGCACTCCGTACCTTGGCCTGGAGTTCGTCAGGCTCCTGAGCGCTGGTATGATATTCGATCAGCCCGAGGAGTGCTGAAGCCGTCTGAAAGATCGTCGGCGGTGCCGGGACATAAGCGCGGTGTTTATAGCTCTCCGGTGACTCCCCCCAGCCCCCATTGGCCTGTTGCGTCGCCAGCAGCCATTGGACAGACGGGACCGCGTCACTGGGCCTCCAACACTTCCCATGTAATAAGCTCATGGTGGCAAAGGCCGTCCCGTACACATAGTTGACCGCCCAGTCCCCAAACCACACCGGGGTGCGTTGATCCGGCAGCAGGACGGCACTGCGCTTCAGAAACGCACACGCCTGCGCCATGGACGTGTGCAACGCCACGGCGTACGCTGGCAAGACCTGGTGCTCGGCCAGACGTGTCAAGACATACAGGACGCGTGCCGTGACATCGGCTTGACTCGTGTCGGCAATCTCCGCGAGGTCGTTGAACGATGGACCCATCAGATGCAGCAGGCCTTTGCTCATGCCACGATTCCACGACGGAAAGCCACCGTCCTCATTCTGCAACTGCACCAGCCATTCTACGGCACTGGCCATGGCCTGCGCAAGGCGCGTCTCAGGACGTCGGCGGTGCAGCTCCCACAAGGCGTTGAGCATCGCGGAGGTATCATCAGAATCCAAATAGGCCGAGTCGAGATGGCTAAAACTCCACGCCTTGGGGACCGTCCCGTCCCGTCCTAGGAGCATATCTTTGGCGGGGAACTGATGCTGGAGAATCCACGTGGCCGTCTGCTGCCAGCGGTCCTGTGGCTGGCTCACGAGCGTGGGACTGACATTGAGTAATGCCGACAGGGCATTCGCCGTATCCCACACGGTACTGCGAATCGTTTGCACGAAGAGGGGCCCCTGGTGCGATTTCCTCCGGGACTGCATAAGACCATTCCAGGCCGCGTCGATCTCCGGAGAAAAATCGGCCATTCCCTTGGCTTGCGCCTCTTGCAAGAGCAAGATGGAATTGATGGTGCTGGCCAGCGCATACCACGCGCCATCGGACTGCTGCAGTTTGAGGGTCCACGCGACAATTTCTTGCGCCCAAAACTCATCGGAATGCACAATGGCGGCATGCAGGAAATCCGGCGTCATATAGTACGCTGGGTCATCGGCGGCCGTGCCCGCCAGGAAGGTGGCAGCGTGGGTCTCTTCCAGAGGACTCATGGGGAACCCGTGTCCCAAAAGGCTCCCGCGTGCTTGGAGCACCGCCTTGGGCAGGGGGGGGGCTTTGGGCAGCATCTGATAGTATTTGAGACCAATTTGGGGAATGATGACGCTGCGCAAAATACCCAGCTTAAAGACATTCACGGGTAAGACCTTCGAGAGCGCCACGATCTTCGGGCTCAACACCGGCGCCTCATGATGCGGATGGAGACCGAGCGCATCTAAGAAGAGGCGCGAGGTGACCGTCAGTCCCGCCACCCCCCCGCTGCGCTCGAACGTCTTCCACGCCTCGGTGAGCTCCGCCTGCTCGCGCCCGAGACCAATGGCTTGGAGCGCCAGGAGCATGATCGCCGTGGTGTTCTGATCATACGGCCCCCCCGGATACGCGGCCCAGCCGTCCGGCCGTCGCCCTTTCCACGTGAAGATGCGTTCCAGTGTTTCCTGCCGCAGACTGGGACTCGACTTCCCAAGTTTGGCCGCTAAGACGAGGACGACCGCATCACACGTCGGATCGGTTTCCAGCGGTCCGTCCCAATACCGTGCCTGGTCGCGCAGCCTGTCGAGATGGGCCGCGAGGGTACACAGGGTTTTTTCTACGGCGGTCTGGCACTGCTCAACGTGTACGGTAATGCCCGATTGCGCTGCGCTGGCTGAGGCCACTGCAGGCGTACCACACAGCACAAGTATGTACATGCCAAGCGCGACACGACAATGGCGTAGGACGCCCATGGACAAACCTTTCTGGAGCCTGTGGTAGGCTGTGTGACCTGACAGCGACTGCGGCGACCCTTGCACGTATTACTCGTACTTCAAGGCCTCAATCGGATTCAGCCGTGCTCCACGCCAGGCGGGATAGGCACTGCCGAGCACGCCCATGAGGACGGTAACCGCACAGACTTCCACCACAACACGTCCGCCGACCTCGGGCTCAAGGAAACCACGCACGACAGGCAGAGACGCGAGTCCCTGGAGCCCATAGAGGCCCAGGAGGGCCCCGACCGCACTACCCACTAGCGTAATGGCTAAGCCCTCGCTCACGATCATCGCCAGGATGCGGCTGGGGCGCCACCCGACCGCGCAGAGGATGCCAAACTCACGCAGGCGTTCGGTCACAGACATCAGGAGCGTATTCAACACCCCCAAGACACCCATCACCATGGCAATACTCGAAATTCCCCAGGCAATGGCCTGTCCCATCCGCAGCAAATCGTTGTTTTCCGCCATCGAGCGGGTCTCGGTAAAGGTGAACTCGGGGAATGCCGCCCGCAGACGTGCCAGCACGGTCTGCATCACCTCGACATCGCTGGCCTGGTCCAGACGCACATTAAACACGGTCACCCGCCCTGGACGATTCAACAGGTTTTGGATGGTACGGAGTGACAAAAACAGCATGTTATTGTGCATCGTCCCCGCCGGCCGGGCGATGCCGGTGACCGTGCATGGTTGGCCGAGAAGTGTCAAGGTATCACCAGGCTGTAAGTGCAGCGTTTTCGCAAGAGCGTTGCCCAAGACAATGCCGTGGGAATCCTCGGGGCCTGGCAAACGTCCGGTGCTGAGGCGTAAGGTCCGCCATAAGAAACTCTCGGCAGCCCAGCCGGTCACCAGCACGGGTTGATCAGGCTTGAGCGCCAGCAGATCGACCAGTTCCCCCGCCACATCTTGCACCCCGGCAGTGTGGCGCAAGGCTTCAGCCGCCTGCTCATCAATCGAGGCCGTGAGGATGTCCACCGCACCGGTGCGCGTCACCATCACATGCGTCTCGCGGGCCACGAGGGTGGTCACCCACGCCTGGGCTGTGCCGCGGGCGAGCCCGAGGAGCGCGATAAAACTCGCCACCGCGAGCGCCACGCCTAAGGCGCTGAGACTCGAGCGCAGCGGCCGCCGTGCTAAGTTGTGCAGCGGGATACTCAGAAAATACATGGGTGTGCTCTGACCCCTACGCCGAGACAATCTGGCCGTCGGCCAGCTGCACCACGCGATCACTGTGGGTGGTTATCTCCAGGTTGTGCGTCACCACAATCAAGGTCTGGCTGCTGCCGTCCTGCCTATGAACCTCGCGCAGCAGATGCATAATATCGGCCGCGGTCCGAGAGTCGAGATTCCCCGTCGGCTCATCAGCCAGAATGAGGACGGGCGCATTGGCGACACTCCGCGCAATGGCCACACGCTGACGCTCCCCGCCTGACAATTCAGCGGGCCGGTGATGTGCGCGCCCGCCGAGACCCACCCGTTCCAGTAATGCCATGGCCCGGCGCTGGCGATCTTTCGCCCGTGACACAATGCCAAACATCGGCATTTCCACATTTTGTTGGGCGGTGAGGGTGGGGAGGAGATGAAAGGCCTGAAACACAAAGCCAATGCGCGCCGCACGCAGCTTGGCCCATTGGCGGACCGAGGTAGGCTCTATGCCGTCAAAAAAGATATGCCCCGTTGTCGGCTTGTCGAGACCGCATAGCAAGTGCAACAGGGTCGATTTCCCACTCCCACTGGGTCCGACCAGCGCGACGTATTCACCCCGTGCGATGGCGAGAGTGACGTCCTGCAGCGCGCTCACGCGACCATGGTCATAGGATCGGCTCACGTGTTGGGCTGCAACCACTGAATCGCGCATCAACTCTCCGTGCACGTGGCCTGTCGCTCGCCCTCATCCTACCTGGCACGACGGGAAAAACGGTAACAGTGCCCTACGACTCCCGCCGCGGGCGGCTCGGGATAAGCCCCAGAGGTGATTGTCCCAAGTTCGCCGGACAGTGTAGCGGCCTCGCCAAGAAAGTGCAACGCTGCCAGGCCTCATGCGACCCCAGGGAAGGACGACCATGTCGCGCGCCTGCCCCGAGAGACGCGACATGGTACTGGCCCGCAACGCAGCATCCCAGAGGGGAGCATCCGGTAGGAGTAGAGATCACCTGGGGCCACAATTGTTCCGGGCCCTTGTCCACTGGGCCAGGGCCCGGGATGCCAGGTGAGGCAGCTTGCCGCACCAACTTCTGCAAGGAGCGGATTTCCCGCGGGGGATTGAGCTTGCTCCCGGTATGGGTCCAAGAGACTTCCCCCAGGTAAATGTCGCCGTAGGGGTGGAGGCAAATCCCATGTGGCGCGATGAACTGCCCCGGCGCTTCGCCTTCGGGTGTATTCCCCAAGCGCGCCAGCAAGTTGCCTTGGGTATCGTAGATGCTGATGCTTGACGTCCTCCGCCAGCTAAAGCAGACGGATTCCCTTGATTGGCGTACCACGTCCGGTACGGAGAGCGAGGATATTCTTGGCCGCGTTCACATCACGCTCATGCGTGACGCCACAGTCAAGACATCTCCACTCCCTTACCCCCAGCGCACTGAGTCCACGCGGGCCGGAGCGTGCGCCACAGTCCGAGCAAGTGACACTGGAGAACATTGCGTTGCCTTCGATACAGACCCCAGCAAGCCTTGTGGCTTTGTAGTGCAACTGGCTTCTGACCATGCCCCATCCGGCATCATAGGTCGATTTGGTAAAAGGCGTTTTGATGAGCTTCGTACTGGAGACATCGCCGATGACAATGCGGTGGGCTCTGCGGACAATCGCCGATGTCGCCTTATGGGTCCAATCCTTACGGATATTGGCAATCTTCGCTTGTATCGCCTTGGTACGCGTCTTCTTGTTGGCACGTTGGCTTTTGGCGAGGGCCTCTTGATGAGTACGGGTGAGATTGTCGCGGCGATAGATGATGCCATCGGAACACGCGATTTGGTTCGTCAATCCCAGGTCAATACCCAGCTCGAGGTGTCGTGCAGGCTCTGTCACGTCCGCCACTGCACACTGAAGATTGACGTACCAGCGCCCTCGCGCATCTTGCGTGAAGCTCCCCGTCTTGATATCCCCAGCGACCGGACGCGACAACCAGAGACGGAACCGATACCCGCAGTACGTGACCGTATCGCCTCGGAGCTTGATGTACGCTGCCTTGAAGGGTATCCACCCGAGCGAGCGCTTCTGACTTCGCCACTTCAGTTTGATTTTCTTGCACTGTTTCCGGCGCGTGACATATTCGGTGCACACCTGTTGGATGGTGTCAGCAGACAGCCGCAAGTCTTTCGAGGTTCCGGACGTCAACTTGTGCAAGTCATAGGCAGACAGCAAGACCTTGTCTCGGCGAAACGCCAGAAGCGAGACCTCGTTGCAATAGTTCCATACATAGTGAATCGCGCCACCCATCTTGGCAAGCTGTGTGCCAGAGGTGCTGTCTTTGATGCGATACTTGTAGGTAAGAACAGACATCCTCATGCCTCGTCTTCTGATTCTCGATATAGCGGCGTACCGTGGCTTCCGAGACATGTCCTACCGAGACGATGTAGTAGCTCCTGCTTCAGAGGGAGGGCAGTTGCGAGCGCAGATATCGAAACTCTTGCCGTAACACACGCGACGGGTAGCCCTTCAGTTGGGCGACAATCTTGGCCGGAGCCATCTCAGGATCACTCTCCACAAACAGATGGACGTGATCCGGCATAATTTCCATAGTGTGCAGTATGAGAGACAGTGCCTGCGCCTTCGCAAGCAACAACTCTTTCAATCGTGCCTCGACAGGGCCACCCAGGACCGGCTTGCGGTACTTGGGGCACAAGACGAGGTGATACTTCAGCGCAAAGACGGCACCAGCGTTGCGAGCATACCCGTGTGTTTCCATGCCAAGAGGATAGCATGTTGTTTGATACAGCACAACTATCTAACTGAGGAAGGTGTACACATGCCAACGGGGACACAGCAGGAATTGGCCAGAAGACTGGCCACCCTTTCTTTCCCCTGTCGGCTCAAGCCGACAGTCCCCAGAAAGGAATCTCTGTGGCGCTCCGTTTCGACAAAAGCCATATGCCCACCTCATGCCTGCGGTTGTCCCACCCTGTGCTTGCCTGCGGCAGCATAGAGGCCGTGGCCGTGGTGGTCAAGCGCGAAACGCTGTGCTCCCGCGCTCCTGCCGTCTTTGTCGGATATGTGCCCCGCTTCCGACAAAATTGTCTGGAGAAGTCGGTGTCAGCACGCTGGCCAGGCGCTCTTGCCTGCCCAAGGCGGTGTCACAGCAGCGCCACGCTACCTCCCGTGCTATGGCGCCGTACACGCGCCAAGCGAGGCGCGCTGGACGCCCACGTCAGTCTGCGGCTCGAAAGGACGCTTCTGTAGCCATAGTGATAAAAAGCGACGAATATGTCGGATACCCTGGATTGCCTGACGCCTCGTCCATGGTCACACACGACGACAACCTCTTATATACGAATGCCTAGAGAGCAAATTACCGCTTCCTACATTTCTGGCACTATTATTGCTGATATTTTGCTACAAGCGATGTTATTTGGAAGGCACGAGGCGTGGACATCCCCCACGCTGACCACGAATCCAGCCAGGCAAAGAGGGCATTACGTGCACCACAAGGCGACCCGGATTACCTTAGGCGACTTTACCACGCCCCCCATGCGTGCCTTCCATATGACATGGATGGCGTTTTTCCTGTGCTTCTTCGGCTGGTTTGGCCTGGCACCCTTGATGGCGATTATCCGCGACGATCTGCAGCTGACCAAGGGCCAGATTGGTGCCACAATTATGGCCTCCGTGGCCATGCCTGTGCTGGTGCGCCTGATCATTGGGCCGCTCTGCGACCGCTATGGGGCCCGGCGCATGTATACCTGGTTGTTAAGCCTGGGGGCCTTGCCGGTCATCGGAGTGGGTCTGGCGACGAGCTACGAAGCCTTTTTACTGTTCCGTCTCGCCATTGGCATGATCGGCGCCTCGTTTGTCATTACGCAGTATCACACCTCGGTGATGTTCGCCCCCAATTGTGTGGGCACGGCCAATGCCACGGTGGCCGGCTGGGGCAATCTGGGCGGTGGGGTCACGCAGATGGTCATGCCGCTCCTGGTGGCCGGGCTGGTGCATCTAGGCGTGACGCCGTTTCTGGGCTGGCGCCTAGCGATGGTGCTCCCCGGCATCATCTTACTGCTGACGGCGCTCGCCTATGCCCGGATGACGCAGGATACGCCCGAGGGGAACTACGCGGACTTGCGGGCCACGGGTCAGCTCCCCGCGGTGCCGGTGAAGGGCGGTGGCACGTTTCTGGTGGCCGCGAAGGATTTCCGGGTGTGGCTCTTATGCGTGGTCTATGCGGCGTGCTTTGGCATCGAGATCACCATGCACAACATCGCGGCGCTGTATTACCACGACCGTTTTGGTCTTGATGTGACGACGGCGGGGCTGATCGCCGGCTCCTTCGGGCTGATGAATCTGTTTGCACGGGCTTTGGGCGGCATGTTGTCCGACCGCTGGGCGCGGCGGGGTGGTCTGCACGGTCGGGCCATGCTGCTGGGCGGGGTGTTGCTCCTCGAAGGGCTGGCGTTGCTGACTTTCTCGCGTATGACCAGTCTGGGACCAGCCATTGTCGTCATGCTAGTGTTTGGCCTGGGGGTGAAGATGGCCTCGGGGGCAACCTATGGCCTGGTGCCGTTCTTGCAGCCCAAAGCGCTCGGCTCGGTGGCCGGGATTGTGGGGGCTGGTGGCAATGCTGGGGCCGTGGCTGCGGGGTGGCTCCTCAGCGTTGAGGCCCTGAGCACGGCGGATGCCTTTATGATATTGAGTGGTCTGGTGCTGCTCACTGGAGTCATGATGTTTGCCGTGCGTTTTGCCCCGCAGGAGCAGGATGCGGCAGCCCCAGTGCGGGTACCAGAGCTGGAAACGATACGCTCGTAAGAAGACGTGCCTCGCGGGCTAGGCCCGCGTAGGGATGGCACGGGCAGTGTATGGATGCAAGAGACAGGTAGGACTGACGCAATGGACAGCGCACAGCCCACGACTAGGGGCCATGCAGAAAGGACGTAACGATGAGCGAAGACCGTCGAACCAAGACCGTGGTGGTGGTGGGCAACGGCATGGTGGGCCAGCGTTTGTGCGAAACGCTGGTGGCGTGTGACACGCAACGCCAGTACACCATCGTGACGTTCTGCGAAGAGCCGCGGGCGGCCTATGATCGCGTGGGGTTGACGTCGTTTTTTGCGCATCGCAGCGCCGAAAAGTTGCTACTGGCCAAGCGGGGCTGGTACGAGGAACACGGCGTGCAATTGTACATTGGGGACCGCGCCAGCCAGATTGATCGCCAGGCCCGGGTGGTCCACTCCGATAAAGGCGTGCGCACGGCCTACGATGCCGTGGTGCTAGCCACGGGCTCCTATCCATTCGTGCCGCCGGTGCCGGGGATCGACAAGCGTGGCGTATTTGTGTACCGCACCATCGAAGACCTGGAAAAGATCATGGACTACGGCAAGCGCGCCAAACGCGCTGCGGTCATTGGCGGGGGCTTGCTCGGCCTGGAAGCGGCCAAAGCGGCGCACGATCTGGGCCTGGAAACGCACGTCATCGAGTTTGCCCCGCGTCTCATGCCGCGCCAGGTCGATGATGCCGGCTCACGGCTACTCGTGGAAAAACTGGCGGAACTCGGCGTGCAGGTACACCTCAACATCGGTACCAAGGAAGTGCTCGGCGTGGGCAAGGTGGAGGGCATGCGCTTTAGCGATGACAGCACGCTGGCGGTGGACATGATTATTGTCTCGGCTGGTATCCGCCCGCGTGACGATCTCGCCAAAGCCAGTGGTCTGGCGGTGGGCGAGCGCGGCGGCGTGCTGGTGGATGAGTACCTGCGCACCTCTGACCCACAGATCTATGCCATTGGCGAAGTGGCCCTGTTTAAGGGCATGATCTACGGCCTGGTGGCGCCTGGTTGGCAGATGGCCGACATTGTCGCGAAAAACCTCACCGGTGGCGACGAGCGCTTTGCGGGCGCCGATCTGTCCACCAAGTTAAAACTCATGGGCGTGGACGTGGCCAGCTTTGGCGATTACGAAGCCGGGCCAGAGCGCGCCAAGCCGCTGACCTGGGAAGACCCGTTCGCCGGGGTGTATAAAAAGTTGCTGTTCAATCATGCCGGTACGCACCTGCTGGGCGGCGTGCTGGTGGGCGATGCGCACGACTACGGCGTGCTGGCCGCGATGGCCAAGGGCGGTGGGGCACTGCCCTGTAAACCGCATGAGCTGCTCATGGGCAAATCCAGCAGCAGCGACGTGGTGGGCGGTGTGGCAGGTCTCCCGGAGAGCGCGCAGATCTGTTCGTGCAACAACGTCACGAAAGGCGCCATTTGCAGCGCCATTCGCGACCAGGAACTGACCTCCATTGGGCAGGTGAAGAGCTGCACGAAGGCCGGCACCGGCTGCGGTGGCTGTCTGCCCTTAGTTACCGATTTGTTCAATACCGAAATGCAGAGTATGGGGCAAACGGTCAACAAGAATCTGTGTGAGCATTTTGCCTATACGCGTACCGAGCTGTTTGCCCTCATCAAGACCAAACAGTTAAAAACGTTTGACACGGTGGTGGCACAGTGCGGTCGTGGCGCCGGCTGTGAAGTGTGCAAGCCAGCCGTCACCTCGATCTTGGCCTCGCTGTGGAATGAACACATCCTGCAACCGGCGCACCAGACCCTGCAAGACACCAACGACCGCATGCTGGCCAATATGCAGCGCGGCGGCCTCTACTCGGTGGTGCCGCGTGTGCCAGGGGGCGAAATCACCCCGGAGAAGCTCATTGCCCTCGGTGCGACGGCGCAACAATTTGGCCTGTATACCAAGATCACCGGCGGGCAGCGCATTGACCTGTTTGGCGCCAAGGCGCAGGATCTGCCGAGCATCTGGGGCCAGCTCGTCGAGGCCGGTTTTGAGAGCGGTCACGCCTACGGTAAGGCCCTGCGCACGGTGAAGAGCTGTGTGGGCACGACGTGGTGTCGCTATGGGGTGCAGGACTCGGTGGGCTTTGCCGTACGGGTGGAGAATCGCTACAAGGGCGTGCGTGCGCCACATAAAATCAAGGGCGCCGTGTCGGGGTGCATCCGTGAGTGCGCCGAAGCCCAGGGCAAGGATTTTGGCCTGGTGGCCACGGAGCGCGGTTACAATCTATACGTGTGCGGCAACGGCGGCGCCCGGCCCCGGCATGCCGACCTGCTGGCCACGGATCTCGACGAGGCCACGGCTCTGACGTATATCGATCGTTTCCTGATGTACTACATCATGACGGCGGACCGTTTGACCCGCACCGCGGTGTGGATTGACAAGCTGGAAGGCGGCATTGCGCACCTGAAGGAGGTCATTATCCATGATAAACTGGGTATCTGCACCGAACTGGACACCATGATGCAAGCGCTGGTCGATACCTATCAGTGTGAGTGGGCTGCCGTGGTCAAGGATCCCGCCAAACAAAAATGGTTCCGGCAGTTTGTCAACACGGACGACACGGAGCCCGGGATTGAGATCATCACCGAGCGTGGCCAGCCGCGCCCCGGCGACTGGCCGTCGGAAGCTGTATCGTTGATCCAACTGGACATCATGCAGCAGCGCACCCGTCCGGCAGCGGCGCAGCTGGCCACGGCGCCACGCACCTGGGTGCAGGTCGGCACCGTGGACGATTTTCCGCTCAATGGTGGGGGTACCATCAAGTACGGCAAGACGCAGATTGCCGTGTTCAATTTCACCAGCCGGGGTACCTGGTATGCCTCCCAGCAGATGTGTCCACATAAGAAGGCCTTTGTGCTGTCGCGTGGGATTATCGGTGACACCAACGACATCCCCAAGGTGGCCTGTCCCTTGCACAAAAAGACGTTTTCGCTCGAATCGGGTGCCTGTCTGAGTGGGGAGGATTATAGGGTGCAGGTGTTTCCTGTGCGTGTCGAAGGCGACACAGTGTCTCTGGAGCTGCCCCCCCCGGAAGTGCTCGACGCCCTGCTGGCGACGGACATTGGCTGCAGCTTGGCGACGGCCTGTGACAGCCATCCGGACATGCTGGCGGTGACCGCATGACGCGTCCGTCCTTCTTCATGCTGCCAGCCCTCAGCGCTGGCCTTGGGGCGGTGCTGCTGCTGGGCATTGGGCTACTACTGGGCTCGCGCACGTTGCGCAATTATGACCCGGCCTTGCTCATGTACACTTTCGGCGCCATGTTTTCCGCCTTTGCCCTGGTGTACCGCTATACGGTGTGGCTCATGCGCCCGGCGACGCGTCTGTACTGGCGCCGCGGCTGGCAACTGCTGTGCCAGCGGCGCGGTTGTGTGAGCCGTCTCCGCACCCTGGCTGGGGCCTTGGGCGGCAACTTTGTCGCGCAAACGTTCATCCTCCAACGCGGTCGGGGCCGCTGGCTGGCGCATTGGTGTATGTCCTGGGGCACCATCCTGGCCGCGGCGGTGACGTTTCCGCTGGTGTTTGGCTGGATTCACTTTGAAAGCCAGCCGGATGCGCCGCAGGTGTATCAAGTGCTGGTGTTCGGGGTGCAGGCCGGGTCATTCCATGTGCAGTCCCTCGGGCGCTACGTCATGTTCAACCTGCTCAACATCGCGGCGGTGCTGGTGATCATCGGCGTGCTCATGACGCTGCACCGTCGTCTGCGCGAAGTCGGGGCCGTGGCGGCGCAGCAGTTTGGCACGGATCTGGTGCCCTTGCTCTTGCTCCTGGCGGTGGCCACGACTGGGCTGATGCTGACCTTTAGTATGCACGCCTTACACGGGGCGGGCTATGGGGTTATTTCGCTGATCCACGCCGTGACCGTGATTGCCACCTTGCTCTATATGCCGTTCGGCAAGCTGTTCCACATTTTCCAACGCCCGTTGCACCTCGGCGTCACGCTGTACAAGCACGACAATGCCACGGCCCCGCCCGCGCGCTGTCGTCTCTGTGGCGAGGCCTATGCCAGCGCTCGGCAGGTCGAAGATCTGCAAGGCGTCCTGCGCGATGTCGGGCTCGACTGGCCGATGCACGGGCCGGTGGCGCACTACATGCACGTCTGTCCCGCCTGTCGCCGTCGCCAGGTGGGGGTCTGGCAAGGACAGGTGATGGCGTCTGGCACCGTACACTCCATGGAAGGAAACTGATGGCGCTCACTACCCAGCCGCTCGAACAGCTCATCGCGCACTACGGCCCGCATCTCCAGGACACCCCGCCGGGCGGCTGGCAGGGGCGTGGCGAGCCGGACAAGCTCGTCAAGACGCATTGCTGCTTCTGCGGCGTGCAGTGTGGCATCCAGCTCAAGGTCAAGGACAATACCGTTATTGGCTTTGAGCCCTGGGAAGAGTTTCCGGTGAATCGCGGCATGCTCTGCCCCAAAGGCGTTAAGCGCTACCTGCAGGGCAGCCACCCGGACCGCCTGCTGACGCCGCTGATGCGCACGGACCACGGCTTTCGTGAGGCCGCCTGGCCCGAGGCGCTGGACCATGTCGAAGCGCAGATCCGCCGCATCCAGACCGAGTATGGCCCGGACGCCATGGCCGTGCTCTCCGGGGCCTCCCTGACCAACGAAAAAGCCTATCTCATGGGCAAGTTTGCGCGCCTGGCCTTGCGCACGCGTAACATCGACTACAACGGGCGCCTGTGCATGGTTTCCGCCGGAGCTGCCAATCGCATGGCCTTTGGCATTGATCGCGGCGGCCAGCCGTGGAGCGAGATTCCGCAGGCCAAGTGCCTCATCCTGGCCGGGATCAACGTCGGCGAATGCTTCCCCGTGCTCACCGACTACATCTGGCGCGCCCGCGATAATGGCGCCAAGATCATTGTCATTGATCCGCGCATGACGCCGATTGCGCGCACGGCCGATCTTCTACTACCAGTGCGTCCGGGGCGTGACAGCGCCCTGATGAACGGCCTGTTGCACGTGTGCATTGCGCGTGGCTGGCTCGACCTGACGTTTATTGCCGAGCACACCCAGGGCTTTGAGGCGGTGCGTGACATGGTCGCGTCCTACACCCCAGAGCACGTGGCCAGCCTCACCGGCGTACCGGCCAGCGCCATTGTGCAGGCGGCGGAATGGTGGGGCACGGCGCCGACGGCCATGCTCTTGCACGCCCGCGGCATTGAGCACCACATCCAGGGTACGGAAAACTGTCTGGCCTGCATCAATCTCGTCCTGGCCACCGGGAAAATCGGCAAGCCCGGCTGCGGCTACTCCACCATCACCGGCCAGGGCAATGGCCAGGGCGGGCGTGAGCACGGCCAGCGCTGTAACCAACTCCCCAGCGGGCGTGACATCGACAATCCCGAGCACCGCCGTATCGTGGCCGAACGCTGGGGCGTCGATGAGGCGGTGATCCCTGGCTCTGGCTATACCTCGACCGAGATGCGCGAGGCCATTGACCGGGGCGAGATTCGCGGCCTGTTGTGCCTGTGCTTCAATCCGCTGGTGTCGTTGCCGGACGCGGCCTATACCAAGGCTGCTCTGGAAAAGCTCGACTTCTTGTGCGTCATCGACTTTTTCATGTCCGAAACCGCCCGGCACGCCGATGTCGTCTTGCCAGGCTCGCTGCACGAGGAAGACGAAGGCACCGTCACTACCGCCGAAGGCCGCGTTGTGCGTATCCGCCAGGCCGTGACGCCGCCGGGTCTGGCGCGTCAGGACTGGGCGATTATCTGTGACCTGGCGCGGCGCTTTGCCCCCTGGGAACAATTCCCCTACGCCTGCGTCGAGGACATTTTTCGTGAGCTACGCCGGGTGTCGCGCGGTGGTCTGTGCGACTACTATGGCATTACCTACGAAAAAATCGACCGCCAGCACGGCGTGTTCTGGCCCTGCCCAGAGCCCAATCACGAGGGCACGCCTTACCTGTTCACCGACGGCACGTTTTACCACCCGGACGGCAAGGCGAAATTTCACGCCGTGGACTATCGCCCGCCAGCGGAAGACATTGACGCCGAGTATCCAGTGTTTCTGACCACGGGCCGCGTGGTGTCACAGTATCTCAGCGGCACGCAGACGCGCCGCATTGGCCCGCTGGTGCAGCAGTACCCCGAGCCCCTGCTGGAAATTCACCCCAATTTGGCGGCGCAGTTGGCCGTACAGACCGGCGACCAGGTGCGTGTGCTGAGCCGACGCGGCACCATGACGCTGGCCTGTCAGGTGGTGCGCAGCATCCGCCCGGACACGGTGTTCATTCCGTATCACTGGCCGGAAGAGCGCTCGGCCAACCTGTTGACCATCCGCGCCCTCGACCCGATTTCCAAGATCCCAGCATTCAAAGTCTGTGCCGTGCGGCTGGAAAAGGTGCGCGTATGATTGAGGCAGGCCTGGAGTTTTTTGTTGATCCCTCGCGTTGCATCGGCTGTCAGGCGTGTTTTCACGCCTGTGCCGAGTGCGAGACGCACCGGGGCGTGTCGATGATCCATCTGGAGTACACCGACCGCTCAAGCTCGCCGCAGACCGTCCCGGTGGTGTGTATGCACTGCGAAGACCCGGCCTGCGCCGAGGTGTGCCCGGCGGACGCCATTAAGAAAACCGCCGATGGCGTGGTGCAGACGGCGCTCACCTCGCACTGTATTGGCTGTCTGAACTGCGTGCTGGCCTGCCCTTTTGGCGTGCCGCGCTATGAGCCCAAGCTCGATCTGATGATGAAGTGTGACATGTGCTACGACCGCACCTCGACGGGCAAGCGCCCGATGTGCGTCACCGTGTGCCCGAGCGGCGCCCTGGCCTACGGGCCGCGGGTCGAGATCGAAGCCATACGGCGCGAGCGACCCATGAGCACCTTTATTTTTGGCCCACAGGTGGTGCACACCAAGGTGCAGATGATGCTTCCCGTAGGGGTCGAGGCCCTGGAAGTGGACATTACGGCATTTATGGAGGCCGAGCATGCCTGAAGTGCCAACCTGGAAGGACCATTTTCCCATCTCATGGGTAGACGATCATTTTGTCACGCGGCGCGAGTTTACCAAGTCCCTTGTGTGGGTCTCCGTCGCCACGTTCGTCGCCAATGGCATCGTGGCGCTGCTGAGTCAGCACAAGCAGCGTCAGCGCGCGCAGGTGTTGCCGCGGGTGGCGATAGCCGGGCGTGAGGAAATCCCCGTCGGGGGCAGCAAGGTGTTTCACTATCCGTCCAGCGATGATCCCTGCTTGCTGGTGCGTCTGGAGCCCGAGCGCTATGTGGCCTTTGGCCAAAAATGCACCCACCTGGGCTGCCCGGTGCACTTCCGGGCTGCTGAACGGCAGATCTACTGTCCCTGCCACGAAGGCTGGTTCAACGCTGAAGACGGCCGTGTCTTGGCGGGCCCGCCGTCCCGACCGCTACCGCGCATCGCCCTCGAAACGCAAGGAGAGCAGGTATGGGCCATTGGCCAGACATGATGACGCCCGAGCGGCAAATGCGGGCCCAGCGCGCCCAGCACATGGCGCGCATCTACACGGTGATGGTGTGCCTGGGTTGCCTGCTCTTTGTGCAGTTTTTGTTGCTGACGGTGGCCCTGGAAGGCTATCTCGGGGGACGTGGCGCGGTGGCACCCCCGGCGGCACTGGCCTCGGGGCTGTGCTGTCTTACCGCCTGCTGGCTTATCCGCTATCTCGTGGTGCCCGAGCGGCAGGGCGGGCCTCCCGCGTAGTTGTACGGCCTAGCGTCGTACGCGTGGCGCATCGTCCGACGCCGCCACCTCGTTTCCCATAGACCGTGCGAGAGTGCAGCGCTGGCGTGGTGCCGATAGCCTGGAGTGCTACGGCGCTACACTCTGGTGCGGCGCGAAGATGTGGCTGCACAACGTCTCAATCACCGGAGCCAGTTGCAGCAAGTTCTCTCTTTTTAGTTAGATCCATGTTTTCCTCCAATATTTAAAATAGGTAATTTCATTTCTTGAGCTTTCTTTATAAATTCTATTTTTTTCTTTGCTCCA
>SXGT01811273.1_pt1 | contig 23859 bp, 23 predicted proteins | sample 3176221 | NCBI WGS metagenome assembly SXGT01 (sample SAMN11356862, study PRJNA531348) | freshwater metagenome | isolation source: freshwater sample F1-120 | place: China: Fuxian Lake, Yuxi | collected 2017-12-25
ACCTGCAGCTCTTTGGCGAGGAGCTTGAGCGCGCGAGAGAACTCGCTGACCTCCTGCTGCCGCGACTCGACCTTCTTGCCCGAGGTCATCAGCTGCAGGTAATCGATGACGACCATCTTGAGGCCGACCTTCTGCTTGAGCCGCCGGCACTTGGCGCGAATCTCGACGAGGGTCATGTTCGGGCTGTCGTCGATGTACAGGGGTGCGTCATTGATGCGGCCGCGCACCTGGGCGATCGTCGTCCAGTCACGCGCATCGACCGTGCCCTTGCGCATCGACTGCAGCGGCACGGAGGCCTCGGCCGAGAGGAGGCGCATGGCGATCTCGCTGCGGCCCATCTCGAGCGAGAAGATGATCGTCGGCATGTCGTGCTTGATCGCCGCGCCGCGCGCGAAGTCGAGCGCGAGCGTCGACTTGCCGAGCGCGGGTCGGGCGGCAACGAGAATCAGCTGGCCGCCATGAAAACCGTTGGTGAGCTCGTCGAGATCGGCGAAGCCCGTGGGCACGCCCGTCATCGAGCCGTCGCGGCCCTTCGCGGCCTCGATCTCATCGATCGCGACCGTGACCGCCTCGGTGAGGGGGATGAAGTCTTCTGACTCGACGCCACCGGCCACCTGGTAGATCTCGGCCTGCGCGTTGTTCACGAGGTCGGTGACCTCGCCCTCCGAGGCGTAGCCCATCTGCACGATGCGCGTGCCGGCCTCGACGAGCCGGCGCAGCACGGCCTTCTCGGCGACGAGTGAGGCGTAGTAGCCCGCATTCGCCGCGGTCGGCACGATCGCAGTGAGCGTGTGCAGGTAGTCGGCACCACCGGCCCGCCCGAGCGCGCCGCCCTTGGTGAGCTCGTCGGTCACGGCGATGACGTCGGTCGGCTCGCCGTGCGAGTAGAGCGTCATGATCGCTTCGAAGATGACCTCGTGCTTGGGAATGTAGAAGTCGATGCCGCGCACGACCTCGATGACATCCGCCACGGCGTCTTTGCTCAGGAGCATGCCGCCGAGCGCACTCTGCTCGGCCAGCAGGTCGTGGGGAGGAACCCGGTCGGGGCCGCGCGAATCGGAGGTCGCCCGCGTCTCAGGGGCCGCCGAGATGTGCGTGATCGACATGATGGCTCCCTCCCCGAATTCGTGGTGCGCGCTCGCACGTGTCGCTTCGTCAGGTCTACCGCCGACCCCCGACGCACGAGGTGACGACGCGCCCTGCGACCGAGATCGGAGCGTGACGGTTCACCCTAGGAACGGTCACGACGAGCGGGCAAGCCAGCCTGTGGATAACTATGTGCACTTCTGCGGAGAAACGCCGGTCATCGTGGGGACAACCTGGGGAAAGTCCTGTGCACTTCTCGGCAGTTTCGGCGGAGAAAGCCCCTCTGACCTGGCTTTTCTTCATGCACACCATGTGTGTAGAAACAGCCTTCAAGTGCCGCCTGAGAGTTGTGGATGCGCGTGGTCGGGCTGTGGACGAACACGCCGACGGCGACTTGACAGCGGGTACAGCAAAGCGGTAGCCGGGCGAGCGCCCGACTACCGCTTGGCAGAGTCTGCCGACTACTTCGCCGCAACCACCTTGAGGGTGATCGTGGCGACGATGCCGTCGCGCAGCTTGAGAATCGCCTCGTACTGCCCGACCGTCTTGACGGGCGTGACGAGCTCGAGCAGACGCTTGTCGATCGAGCCGAGGCCGGCCGCGGCAACCGCGTCGGCCACGTCGCCGGTCTTCACCGAGCCGAACAGTCGGCCTTCGGCTCCGGCCTTGACGACAAGCGTGACGGGGTTCGCCTCGAGACGCGCCTTGAGGTCTTGAGCCTCTTCGATCGTGGCGTGCTCGCGCGCGGCGCGAGCGGCCTTGATCGACTCGATCTGCTTCTCGCCACCGCGGGTCCACGCCACGGCGAGGCCCTGCGGAACGAGGTAGTTGCGTGCGTAGCCGTTCTTGACCTCGACCACGTCGCCGGGGGCACCGAGGCCCGTGACGTCTTGCGTGAGAATGAGCTTCGACATCAGATGCTCCTAACGGCCGGCGCCGGCATAGGGGAGCAGTGCCATCTCACGCGCGTTCTTGACGGCGCGGGCGATGAGGCGCTGCTCCTGGACGGAGACACCGGTGATGCGGCGTGCACGGATCGTCCCGCGCTCGGAGATGAACTTGCGCAGCGTCGCGACATCTTTGTAGTCGATGACGCCGACGCGGATTGCTTTCGCGGGGGCAGCGTTCTTCGCGCCCTTGCCACCGCGAGGCTTGCGGCGATCGCCGCTGCTCTTGCCAGCCATGTGGTTGTCCTTTGCTTACTGAGAAATAACGAAGAGAGATGCGGTCGACGACCGGATCAGAAGGGAGTGTCGTCCGAGAACGACCCAGGCGTGTTCCAGACATCGCCGCCGCTGGCGGGAGCAGCAGCTCCGCCGGCGGGTGCGCCCCACGGCTCGTCGGCCACGGGTGCAGCGCCGGAGCGCTGGCCCATCTGACCGCCGCCGCCGCTGCTCTGGCTGCGCGTGACCTGTGCGGTCGCGTAGCGCAGGCTCGGGCCGATCTCGTCGACCTCGAGCTCGATCGCGGTGCGCTTCTCGCCCTCTTTGGTCTCGTACGAGCGCTGCTTCAGGCGACCCTGCGCGATGACGCGCGAGCCCTTCGTCAGCGACGACGCGACGTGCTCGGCGAACTCGCGCCAGACGCTCGCGCGCAGGAACAGGGCTTCACCATCTTTCCAATCGTTCGACGCGCGGTCGAACGACCGCGGAGTCGAGGCGATCGTGAAGTTCGCCACGGCGAGCCCGCTCTGCGTGTAGCGCAGCTCGGGGTCGGCGGTCAGGTTGCCGACGACGGTGATGATCGTCTCGCCGGCCATGACTACTCCGCAGCCTTCGCGGCGGCGGCAGCCTTTCCGGCGGCGACGGTCGCGCGAGCGGCCTTCGCCTCGGCGCGAGCAGTGTTCTCGGCCTCGATCGATGCAGCGCGCGCCACGGCCTCTTCGGTGCGGAGCACCTTCGTGCGCATGACTGCTTCACTGAGCTTCAGCTGACGGTCGAGCTCTTGCGTCGCGGCCGGAGTCGCCGAGAAGTTCACGACGGCGTAGATGCCCTCGGTCTTCTTGTTGATCTCGTACGCGAGCCGGCGTCGGCCCCAGATGTCGACGTTCTCGATGGTGCCGCCGTCGTTCCGGATCACGCCGAGGAACTTGTCCAGGCTCGGAGCGACAGTGCGCTCATCGATCTCCGGGTCGAGAATGACCATCAATTCGTACTGATGCATGACTCACCCACCTCCTTCGGACTCGAACGGCTGCAGACGGTCTGCAGCAGGAGGGTTATGGCATCGTGTGCACCCGCGCGGAGAACCGCCGGGGCAACCTACAGAGTCTAGTCGTAAGCGGCCCGGGTCTCCAACCGTGCCCGCTCAGCCCTCGCGCGCGGCGAACCAATTGCGCAGGCGGCGCTCGGCCTCGGCCTCACCGAGCGGGCCCTCGTCGAGCCGCTGCTCGAGCAGGAAGCGGTAGGCCTCGCCGACGATCGGTCCCGGCCGCACCCCGAGCAGAGCCATGATCTGCTCGCCATCGAGGTCGGGGCGAATGGCCTGCAGCTCTTCTTGCTCGGCCAGTGCGGCGATGCGGCTCTCGAGCTCGTCGTAGGCGCCTCGCAGCCGCGCCTCCTTGCGCCGATTGCGGGTCGTGACATCGGCACGGGTGAGCATGTGGAGTCGTTCGAGCTCATCGCCAGCATCCCGCACATAGCGCCGCACTCCCGAGTCGGTCCAGGGCGCATCGCTGTAGCCGAAGAAGCGCAAGTGCAGTTCGATCAGCCGCGAGACAGCCGCGATGGTGTCCTTGTCGAACCGCAGGGCGGTCAGCCGCTTGCGCGCGAGCTTGGCCCCGACGACATCGTGGTGGTGGACGCTCACCGCTCCGCCCGACTCCACCTTCTTCGTGGCGGGCTTGCCGATGTCGTGCAGCAGGGCCGCGAGGCGCAGCACGATGTCGGCGGGCTCTTCCGGGTGGCGGTCGCGCTCGAGGTCGATGGCCTGGTCGAGCACGGTCAGCGTGTGCTCGTAGACGTCTTTGTGGTGCGCGTGCTCGTCGACCTCGAGCCGCAGGGCGGGCAGCTCGGGCAGCACGAGCTCGGCAATGCCGGTGTCGACGAGCAGCTCGAGGCCGAGTCGCGGCTTGTCGGTGCTCAGCAGCTTCACGAGCTCATCGCGCACGCGCTCGGCCGAGACGATCGACAGCCGGTCGCGCATGTCCGCCATCGCCTCGACGACCACCGGGTCGACGTCGACCTCGAGCTGCGCCGCGAACCGCGCCGCACGCAGCATGCGCAACGGGTCGTCGCCGAACGACTGCTCCGGCCCTCCGGGTGTCAGCAGCCGTCGGGCGAGCAGGTGCTCGAGCCCGCCCGAGGGGTCGACGAGCGTGAGCGACGGCAATCGCAGCGCGAGGGCGTTCATGGTGAAATCGCGCCGCACCAGGTCGCCCTCCAGCGTGTCGCCGAAGTGCACCTCGGGCTTGCGCGAGTCTGCCGAGTAGGCATCAGAGCGGTAAGTCGTGATCTCGACCGTCTGATCGCCGAGCCGCGCGCCGATCGTGCCGAACGCCCGACCGATCTCCCAGTGGGCATCGGCGACCGGGCGCACGATGCGAATGATGTCGTCGGGATGCGCGGAGGTCGCGAAGTCGAGGTCGTTGACGGGGCGGCCCAAGAACGCATCGCGCACCGGTCCGCCGACGAGCGCGAGCTCGTGCCCCGCCGCGGTGAACCGCTCGGCGAGCGTCGCCAACGGCTCGGATGCGGCGAGAGCCTGCAACCGGGTGACGGCCTCGGCCACGCTCTGCATAGTCACCAGAGTCTAGACTTCCCCCATGTCGGCCGTGCGGGAACGAGGGGGTCGCCGCACCCCTCTCCGCTCGGTTCTGGGGGTGGCGATCGCGCTGACGCTGACCCTGCCGACGGCCATCGCCGCAGGCCCTCCGAGCACCGCGAGCGTCACCGCAGAGTCCGCCGACCTCGAGGTGCTGGCCGCTCCGAGCGCCGGCGGAGCAGTGCGCGAGGGGCAATCGCTCACCGTGCGTGTCACCCTGTCGAACGACGGTGAGCAGGCAACCGGGCCTCTCGACATCGAGCTGCGGCTCGAGGGATCACGTGTCGCCGCGTCCGACGAGCTCGCGGAATGGTTCGAGGGCGGTGGCGACGCCGAGCCGCTGCTCGACGACGGGCTCATCGCCGCGCAGGCCATGATCGGCGGGCTGGCCCCCGGGGCCAGTGCCGTGCTCGATCTCTCGGTCGCGGGCTCGAGCCCGCTGTGGGGCGGAGCCTTCGGAGCGCGCCTCGCCGAAGTGGTGGTCTCCGACGGCGACGAGCTGCTCGCCGTCGACCGCACGGCCGTCGTGCGCGTGCCCGACGGAGCGACGCCCGGGTCGGCCGCGACCGTGTTCGTGCAGCCGCTGACGACCCCCGGTGAGACAGCAGGGCTCCTCTCGGCCGAGACGCTCGAGACTGCCACCGCCGAGGCGGGTGCGCTGAGCCGCGCCCTCTCGGCGAGCGCCGGGCGATCGGTGCTGCTCGCGATCGACCCGCGCGTGATCGCCTCGATCCGTGCTCTCGGCGACGCCGCGCCCGCGAGCGCGCTCGACTTCCTGGACCGGCTCGCCGCGGCGCCGAACGAGAGCTTTGTGCTGCCCTGGGCCGACGCAGACCCCTTCGCGACCATCGCGGCGGCCGACGTGGTGCTGCCTCAGCCCGAGGGAACGGGCCTGATCGCGGGCGACCAGAGCGTCGACGAGACAGGGGCGACTGCCGAGCCCACTGATGATCCCGCTGACGACCCTGACGAGAACGAGCTCATGACGCAGTCGGTCGCCGAGCTGATCGGCGTCACCGCGACGCTCGACGGAGTCAGCTGGCCAGGCGTCGAGGGGTTCAGCGCCGCAGCGCTCGAGACGGCCACGGCCGAGGGTGCCCGCGTCGTGCTCGCGCCCTCGTCGGTGCTCGAGGGCGACGACGCCGTGCAGCGCCATGAGGGCACGGTGCTGCTGCGCGCCGACGATGCCCTCGCCGCCGCCGCACGCGATGCCGTGCGAGCGCCCTCGCAGCAGCAGTTCGACCGGGCGATGGCGCGGGTGTCGGCCCTGCTCGCGACCAGCGCTGCCCGTGCCCCGGGGGGGCCCGCGATCATCGCTCTCGACCGCGAGGTGCCGCGCGGCGCCGACCGTCTGCTCGACACGCTCGCCCAGACGATCTCGTTGCCGTGGTCGTCGGCGGGCTCGACCGCCGCGGCCATCGCTCGACCAGCCGCCGATGCCGTCATCATCGACTCTCCCCTGAGCGAGTCCCGGCAGGCCGCCGTCTCCACGGCACTCGACTCCGAGGCCGCCGACCGCCAGTTCGCGCAGATCGCCCTCACCCCTGCCGTCATCACCGACGTGCGTCGGCTCGAGCTGCTCGCCGCCCTCTCGCTCGGCTGGGGCGAGAGCTCGGTGGAGGCGCTGCGCGGCTTCATCGCTCAGTCGCAGGCTCTGCGAGCATCCGTTCAGGTGGTCGAGAGCGTTCCCATCCTGCTGCTCTCCGACCGTTCGACGCTGCCCGTCACGGTGCAGAACGATCTCGACGTCGCCGTGCGCGTCTTTGTGCGCGTCGATCCCGATACCGCACAGCTGCGGGTGCTCGACTCGGCCGTCGAGACGACCGTCGAGCCGCGGTCTCAAGCGCGCACCCTCGTGCCGGTCGAATCGCTCACGAACGGCGAAGTCGACATCACCGTGACGGTGCGGGATGCGCAGAGCCGCGTGCTCTCCGACCCCACCCGCGTCTCGCTGAACCTGCAGGCCGGGTGGGAGACCGCGGGCGTGATCGTCGTCGCGATCGCCGTCGCGCTGCTGTTCGTCGTCGGCATCGTGCGCGACCTGCGCAAGCGCGGGCGCCGCGCGACCGAGCAGGCAGAGCCCGACGACGACGCGTCGGCGGCGACCGAGAGCGCATCCTCATGAGCACGCCCGCGGCCGCCGACAACGGCGGTATCGGCCGCGCGAGCATGATGCTCGCCTCGGGCACGATCGTGTCGCGCCTGCTGGGCTTCGTGAGCGCGGTCGTGCTCGCGCAGACGATCGGCACAGTCGGCGCGGGTGCAGATGCCTTCGCACTCGCGAACCAGCTGCCGAACAACATCTACGCGATCGTCGCGGGCGGCGTGCTCAGCGCGGTGCTCGTGCCGCAGATCGTCAAGGCCGGGCTCAACGACGACGGCGGAACTCGGTTCGTCAACAAGCTCGTGACCCTCGGTGTCGTCATCTTTCTCGCCGCCGCCGTCATCGCGACGCTCGCGGCCCCGCTGCTGGTGGCCCTCTATGCGCAACAGGCGGGCGACAGCGGTCGGGGCTTCTCCGACGACGAACTCGCCCTCGCTGTCGCCTTCGCCTACTGGTGCCTGCCGCAAGTGCTGTTCTACGCGCTCTACGCGCTGCTCGGCGAAGTGCTCAACGCCCGCAAGGTCTTCGGCCCCTTCACCTGGGCGCCCGCGCTCAACAACGTCGTGACGATCGCCGGACTCGTCGCCTTCACCCTGCTCTTCTCCGCCGACGTCACCGACGCCACCGCGTGGACTCCGGCGATGATCAGCGTGCTCGCGGGCTCGGCGACCCTCGGTATTGCGGCTCAGGCCCTCGTGCTGACGTTCTTCTGGCGCCGCGCGGGCCTGCGCTACCGCCCCGACTTCCGCTGGCGCGGGGTGGGGCTGCGCGACACGGGCCGAGCAGCCGGCTGGGTCTTCGGCATGGTCATCGTGACGCAGCTCGCGGGCATCGTGCAGGCAAACGTCGCCTCGCTCGCAGCCGCCGGCGATGACCCCTCGCTCGCCGTGCTGCGCTTCTCATGGCTCATCTTCATGCTGCCGCACTCGGTCGTCACGGTCTCGCTCGCCACCGCCTACTTCACGCGCATGAGTGCGCATGCCCGCGACGGCGATCGCGTGGCGGTGCGCGCCGACGTCAGCGAGTCGCTGCGGCGCATCCTCATGATCATGGTGCTCGCCGCCGCGGGTCTGCTCGTCGTCGCCGCGCCCTTCGCGCGCCTCTTCGGCAGCAACCAGGCGGTTGTCGATGCGATGGCGCTCGTGATCTCGGCCTACGTGCTCGGCCTCATCCCGTTCACCGTGCTCTTCGTCGTGCAGCGAGTGTTCTACGCCCTGAACGACACGCGCACGCCCTTCGTCATCCAGGTCGTGCAGGCCCTCGTCTTCGTCGGCGGCGCGCTGCTCGTCTCGACGGCTCCGACACCGCTCATCGCGATCGGCCTCGCCCTCGTCACCTCGTTCGCCGGCACTGTGCAGTGCCTGCTCGGCGTCGCCCTGCTCCGTCGGCGCCTCCAGGGCATCGGCGGCCGTGCCATAGGGCGGCGCCTCGGGCAGTACGCCCTCGCGTCGATTCCGGCTGCGGCCGTCGGGGTGCTGCTGGGGTGGTCGCTCGGCGCGTACGACCCAGCTGGTGGGGCACGAGCGAGCGAGCTGGCCGCCGGCGGCACGATGGTGCTCATCGCGATCGCCATGACCCTCGTCTATGCCGGGGGCCTGCGCGCGATGCGCATCCCCGAATTCTCCGCCATCACGGAGCCGGTGATGCGCCGACTGCGGCGCCGTCACTGAGTGAACAGCCGCTGAATCGCCCCCGCGCGAGCACGCGGGTCGGAATACGGCCGACCTACACTGGGTTGTCACTGCTGTCGCTGTTCGAGCGACGCGCCCGTCGGGCGCCGGCACGACCGCGAGGGGAACCATGCGACACGTCATCATCATCGGCTCAGGCCCTGCGGGGTACACCGCGGCGATCTACGCCGGGCGCGCGAACCTCGAACCGCTCGTCATCGCGAGCTCGGTCGAGTTCGGCGGCGAGCTCATGAAGACCACCGACGTCGAGAACTTCCCGGGCTTCCCCGAGGGCATCATGGGCCCCGATCTCATGACCCGCATGCAGCAGCAGGCCGAGAAGTTCGGTGCCGAGATCGTCTACGACGACGTTGTCTCGCTCGAGCTCGAAGGCCCCGTCAAGGCGGTCACCCTGGGCAACGGCGACCGCCACGAGGCCCACGCCATCATCTACGCGACCGGCTCGGCCTACCGCAAGCTTGGTCTGCCCGACGAAGAGCGGTTGAGCGGCTACGGCGTCTCGTGGTGCGCCACGTGCGACGGCGCGTTCTTCCGGCAGAAGACCGTCGCGGTCGTCGGCGGCGGCGACTCGGCGATGGAAGAGGCCACGTTCCTCACGCGCTTCGCCGACAAGGTCTACGTGATCCACCGCAGCGAGACCCTGCGCGCCTCGGCCGCCATGGTCGACCGCGCCTCGAGCGACCCCAAGATCGAGTTCATCTTCAACGCACGCGTCGACCGCATCTTCGGCACCGACCTCGTGACGGGCGTCGGCCTCGTCGACACCGTGACGGGTGCTGAGACGACTCTCGACCTGCAGGGGCTGTTCATCGCGATCGGCGCCGACCCGCGCACGCACCTCGTGCACGGCGTGCTCGACCTGACCGAGCAGGGCACGATCGCCGTCGAGGGCCGCTCGTCGCGCACGAGCCTGCCCGGCGTCTTCTCCGCGGGCGACGTCGTCGACCCGACCTACCGCCAGGCGATCACCGCGGCCGGCAGCGGCACCGTGGCCGCCCTCGATGCTCAGCACTACCTCGAGACGATCGCCGACGACGTGCGCCGCACGGCCGCGACCGTCTGACCCACCGACCACCCACCGAAAGGGGACCCATGTCCACGCGCGATGTCACCGATGCCACCTTCGACAGCGAGGTGCTGCAGAGCGAGAAGACGATCATGGTCGACTTCTGGGCAGAGTGGTGCGGCCCGTGCCGCGCCGTCTCGCCGATTCTCGACGCGATCGCGTCGGAGAACAGCGACAAGATCGAGATCGTCAAGCTCAACGTCGACGACAACCCGGCCACGGCGATGAAGTACCAGATCACGTCGATCCCCGCGATGAAGGTGTTCCGCGGCGGCGAGGTCGTCAAGACCGTCATCGGCGCGAAGCCCAAGCCCGCGCTCGAGGCCGACCTGGCCGAGTTCCTGGCGTAGAGCACTCGTCAGCCGGTCGCCGACCCGCTGCGATCAGAAGCCCGTCCCCGTTCGCGGGGGCGGGTTTTCTTCTCTCGACCCGTATTCTGGAACGCACTGCCGCTCCGGCAGTGCGCGCCGGGCGTTCTGGCGCATCGAGGCGATCAGAAACGACGAGCATGACGATCTCGCGCGAGGGCACCAACCTCGACCCCTGGTACGGCCACTACGCCGACCGCACGTCGGGGCTGAGCGCCTCAGAGGTGCGCGCGCTGTTCGCCGTCGCCTCGCGCCCCGAGGTCGTCTCGCTCGCGGGCGGCATGCCCGCCGTCTCGGCACTGCCGCACGACACGATCACCGAGTCGATGCAGCGCGTCATGCGCGACCGCGGCTCAGCCGCACTGCAGTACGGCTCGGGGCAGGGCACGCCCGAGCTGCGCGAGCACATTCTAGAGATCATGGCGCTCGAGGGCATTCGCGCCGGCGTAGACGATGTTGTCGTCACGACCGGTTCGCAGCAGGCGCTCGACCTCGTCGCGAAGCTCTTCCTCGATCCGGGCGATGTCGTGCTCGCCGAGTCGCCCTCGTACGTCGGCGCCATGGGCATCTTCCGGTCGTACCAGGCGGCCGTCGCGCACATTCCGATGGATGCTGACGGCATGATCCCCGCCGCCCTCAGCGAGCGCATTCAGAGCCTCAAGGCCGAGGGGCGCAGCATCAAGCTCCTCTACCTCATTCCGAACTTCCACAACCCTGCAGGGGTGACCCTGAGCAGCGAGCGGCGGCTGCAGATCATCGATATCGCGCGCTCCGAGGGCATTCTCATCCTCGAAGACAACCCTTATGGGTTGCTCTGGTTCGATCGGCCCGCTCCTGCCGCGATGCGCTCGGTCGAGAGCGACGGCATCGTCTACCTCGGGTCGTTCTCGAAGACGCTCGCCCCGGGCTTCCGCGTCGGGTGGGCGCTCGCCCCGCACGCCATCCGCGAGAAGCTCGTGCTCGCGGCCGAGTCGGCGATCCTCAGCCCCTCGTCGCTCAACCAGATGGTCATCAGCGACTACCTCGACCAGGCCGACTGGCGCGGCCAGATCGACGTGTTCCGCGACCTCTACCGTGAGCGGCGCGACGCGATGATCGACGCCCTCGAGCATCATCTGCCCGATCTCACGTGGACCGTGCCGAACGGCGGGTTCTACGTCTGGCTCGCACTGGGCGACGGTCTCGACTCGAAAGACATGCTCCCGCGCGCGGTGAAAGAGCTCGTTGCCTACACCCCGGGCACCGCGTTCTTCGCCGACGGCTCGGGCCGGGGCCACCTGCGGCTCGCGTTCTGCTACCCGCCGCCCGCCGAAGTGCGCGAGGGCATCCGTCGCCTGGCGACCGTCGTGCGGTCGGAGCAAGAGCTGCTGCAGACCTTCTCGCCGACCGGACCGATCGAGGCGGTGCGCTACGACCCGCGCGTCGCGAGCCCGCCGCCGAACCTCTCGTAGCGATCATGACCGACTCAGCCTCCTCCGCCGCGCAGCGCGTTCTCGTGCTCGCGGGAGGCATCTCGCACGAGCGCGATATCTCGCTCAAGTCGGGCCGACGGGTCGCCGACGGCCTCGCGGCCCACGGGCTGCAGGTCGAGCTGCGCGACCCCGACGCGACTCTGCTGCCCGCCCTGCTGGCCGATCGCCCTGACGTCATCTGGCCGACGCTGCACGGCGCGAGCGGAGAAGACGGCGCACTGCGCAGCCTGCTCGAGTTTCTCGGCATCCCCTACGTGGGCTCGTCAGCGAGCGCGACGCGCCTCGCCTGGGACAAGCCGCGGGCCAAGACCCTCGTCGAGCGCGCTGGCGTGCCGACGCCGCACTCGATCACCCTGACGCGCGACGCGTTCCGCGAGCTCGGCGCCGAGAGCGTGCTCGCGGTCGTGCAGCACGAGCTGCCGCCCCCCGTCGCGGTGAAGCCGGCCCAGGGCGGCTCGGCGCAGGGCGTAAGCCTCGTGAGCACCGACGACGAGTTGCGGCGCGCGATGGTGTTGGCCTATACCTACTGCGACGTCGCGCTCATCGAGCAGCGCATCACGGGCGTCGAGGTCGCGATCGGCATCATCGACACGGGCGATGGTCCGGTTGCTCTGCCGCCCGTCGAGATCGAGCCGCTGTCGGGCGTGTACGGCTTCGAGGCGCGCTACAACGCGGGGGAAACCCGCTTCTACGCTCCCGCGCGCATCGACGACGCGACGGCTGCCCGCGCGACCGAGGTGGCTCTCGCCGCCCATCGCGCTCTCGGACTGCGGCACATCAGCCGCATCGATCTCATCATCGACGGCGCCGGCACCCCGTGGTTTCTCGAGGCCAGCGTCATGCCAGGACTCACCGAGACCTCGACCTTCGCGCTCGCGCTCGAGGCGGCGGGGCACGACGTCGGGTGGGTCTACGCCGAGCTCGCGCAGGCGGCGTGGCGCGAGGCTCGCGCCTAGCGGAAGCCGTCGTCGCCGAGCTCGCCGAGAATGCGATTGAGGTCGGCCACGGTCGCGAAGTCGATGACGAGCGAGCCCTTCTTCTGGCCGAGCGAGATCGATACGCGGGTGTTGAGCCGATCACCCAGCCGGTCGGCGATCTCGTTGAGCTGACCCTGGCGCGAACCCGCAGCGGGCTTCTTCGCCGCCTTCTTCGCCGACGTGCCGTTGAGCAGCGCCGCGGCGGCCTCGGCCTGGCGCACCGAGAGCTCTTCGTTGACGATCTTGTCGGAGAGCTTAAGCATGGCCTGCGCGTTGGGGGCGGCCAGAATCGCTCGGGCATGGCCGGCCGTCAGTACTCCGGCGGCGACGCGCGCCTGCACAGCCTCGGGCAGCTTCAGCAGTCGCAGCGTGTTGGTGATCTGCGGCCGCGACCGGCCCAGGCGCTCAGCCAGTTGCTCCTGGGTGATGCCGAAGTCGTCGAGCAGCTGGTGGTACGCGCTCGCTTCCTCGAGCGCGTTCAGCTGCGCACGGTGCAGATTCTCGAGCAGAGCATCCCGCAGCATGGCGTCGTCGGCCGTGTTGCGCACGATCGCAGGAATCGTCTCGAGGCCCGCGATGGTGGATGCTCGCAACCGCCGCTCGCCCATGATGAGCTCGTACTGCGCCTCGCCGGCTGCCGCACCCGCGCGCTCGCGCACGACGATCGGCTGCAGAATGCCGAACTCGCGGACCGAGTGCACGAGCTCGGCGAGCTCTTCTTCGCGGAACTCGGTGCGCGGCTGCTGCGGGTTGGGCACGATGTCGCTCGGCGCGATCGCCGCAAGCCGGGCGCCGGGGACCGCTGCCAGGTCGGCGGCGTTGACGGGGGCCGGGAAGAACACGTCGACGGGGCGCTCGCCCTCGCCCGTCGGAATGAGGGCGCCGATGCCGCGGCCGAGACCGGTGCGCTTGGGGCCGGCCATCAGGCGGCGCTCCCGCGGCGGGCGATCTCGGCGGCCGCCTCGAGATACGAGAGCGAACCGGGGGAGCCCTCGTCGTAGCTGATGACGCTCTGCCCGTAACTCGGTGCCTCGCTGATGCGCACCGAGCGGGGGATCAGGGTGTCGAGCACCTGCTCGGGGAAGTGCTCGCGCACGTCGCTCACGACCTGGTTGGCGAGGTTGGTGCGCGAGTCGTACATCGTGAGCAGGATCGTCGAGACGCGCAGCTGCGGGTTCAGGTGCCGCTCGATGAGCTGGATGCTGTTGAGCAGCTGGCTGAGCCCCTCGAGCGCGTAGTACTCGCACTGAATGGGGATGAGCACTTCGCGCGCAGCGACGAAGGCGTTGATCGTCAGCAGGCCGAGCGAAGGCGGGCAGTCGATGAAGACGTAGTGGAAGGGCTCGTCGCTCGACGCGAGGAAGGCGTCGAGCGCCGTGCGCAACCGTTGCTCTCGGGCGACGAGCGACACCAGCTCGATCTCGGCACCGGCGAGGTGGATGGTCGCGGGCACGCAGTACAGCTCCTCGAACTCGGGGCTCTTCTGCACGACCTCGGCGAGGGGCGAGTCGCCGACGACCACGTCGTAGACGCTTGGCGTGTCTGCGCGGTGCTCGACCCCGAGGGCTGTCGAGGCGTTGCCCTGCGGGTCGAGATCGATGACGAGTACCCGCGCACCCGACCGTGCGAGCGCCGCGGCGAGGTTGACGGTCGTCGTGGTCTTGCCGTCCCCGCCCTTCTGGTTCGAGACGGTGATCACGCGCGTGACCGCTGGCAGCGGCAAGTCGGTGTCGGCGAGAGCCAGCCGGCGCCGGGTGATCTCCGCGACCTCCCGCGCCAGCGGCGTGGTCTCGTCGTACGGCGTCTCGGTCGTCACAGCCCAGCCTCCAGCTTGCAATGTTTCACGTGAAACGGTCGGCCCCGCGGCCCCCGTGCGGCACCGACTCGCGAGCCGTGCACCGCAGTCGAGGTGCCGCTCTCCGTCAGGATGCCCCGCCTACTGTAGCCCGAAACAGTCGCGTCACTTCGGGCACGACTCCGGCCCCCAGCTCCAGCACCTCGACATCGTGCACCCGGTGCTTGCGGATGACCGCTGACGCCGCCGCGATCTCGTCGTCGACGCGTGCGCCCTTGAGGAAGAGCAGCTCGCCCTCCGGGCGCACGAGCGGTGCGACCAGCGGGATGAGCTTCGAGAGCGCGCTCACCGCACGCGCCGTCACCTGGTCGAAGCGACCCGCATCGAGCGCTCCCGTGCCGGCCACCTCCTCGGCCCTCGCCCGCAGCACCGAGACGTTCGTGAGACCGAGGCGCTGGGTCTCGGCCAGCAGCCAGTCGGTGCGTCGCTCCATGGGCTCGATGAGCACGAGGTGCACATCGGGTCGCGCGATCGCCAGCACGAGGCCGGGCAGGCCAGCACCGCTGCCGACATCCCCCACCCTTCCGCCAGCACGCAGGTACGGTCCGACGAGAGCGCAGTTGATGACGTGGCGCGACCACAGGCGCGAGGCCTCGAGCGGACCGATCAGACCGAGCTGCTCGCCGAACTGCGCGAGGTCGGCTGTGAACCGGCGCGCGAGCTCGAGGTGATCGCCGAAGACCTGCAGCGCGCTCTCGGGCTCAGGCTCGAGGGGCACAGCGGGTCGACCCGATGAGGGGCCGAATGTTTCACGTGAAACAGTGGGGGAGTCGTCAGCCACGTCGAATGACGGTGTGGCGCTCGGAACCCTCGCCCTCGGACTCGGAGGTGAAGCCGCGCTCGGAGACGAGGTCGTGCACGAGCTTGCGCTCGTAGCTCGACATGGGCGGCAGAGCGGCCGACGCTGCACCGGCCTCGATGCGCTCGACCGCACGATCGACGAGCCGCTGCAGCTCTTCGGCTCGAGCATCGCGCGAACCGGCGATGTCGAGGATGAGGCGTGAGAACTCGCCGGTCTTCGCGTGCACCGCGAGCCGAGTGAGCTCTTGCAAGGCGCCGACGGTGTCGGGCTTGGAGAGCAGACGGAGGGCATCCTGCTCCTCGGCCTCGACGGTCAGGTACACCCGACCGGCGCGCGTGGCGATCTCGATGTCGCCATCGAGGTCGGCGAGGTCGAGCAGCTCTTCGAGGTAGTCAGCTGCGATGTCGCCCTCGTCGACGGCGGCCGACTCGTCGACCACCGCAGCGTCGGCGGGGGAGTCGGTGATGGTCGGGGTCTCGGTGGTGTCGCTCATGAGTCAGCGGCCGCCCTTCTTCTTCGCACGGTTCTTGCTGACAGGTTGAGTGCGCTGCGGCTTCTTGGGCTCCTCGACGGCAAGCGGTCCCGGCTCGTCCTCGATGATCTCGGGGAGGCCACGGCGCTGCCGGCGCTTGGCCATACGGGCCTCACGCGCGAGCGCTGCATCGCTGCCGGGGGTCGGCATGTTCCTGATCACGATGAACTGCTGCACCATCGTCCAGATGTTCGAGACGAACCAGTAGAACATCACGCCGAGCGGGAAGGCCACGCCCGAGAAGAGGAAGACCAGCGGCAGGATGTAGAGCAGGATGCGCTGCTGCCGGTACATCGGCGAAGCCTTCATCTCGGGGCTCTGGTTCTTCGACATGATCTGCAGCTGCGTGATGAACTGCGACGCCGTCATAAGGATGATGAGCACGATCGCGATGACGATGACCCAGACGTTGCCGTCGGCCGTGAGCATCGTCTGACCCAGCGGCGCGACACCGAAGAGGGTCGCGCTGCCGAACTCGCGTGAGAGCTGCTCGTCGAGCAGGCCGACCCCCGAGAGGCCGTTGAACGAGCTGTTGAGCACCGAGAAGAGGCCGAAGAAGATCGGCATCTGCAGCAGGATCGGCAAGCACGACGACAGCGGATTCGTGCCGTGCTTCTTGTAGAGCGCCATGGTCTCGCGCGACATCGCCTCGCGCGAGAACTGGTCGCGCTTGCCCTTGTACTTGTCCTGGATCTTCTTGAGGTCGGGCGAGATCTCGAGCATCTTGCGCTGGTTCTTGATCTGGCGCACGAAGACAGGGATGAGAGCGGCGCGCACGACGACGACGAGGCCCGCGATCGACAGCACCCACGTGAGGCCGGCCTCGCTCTCGAGGCCCATGAACGTGAACAGCCAGTGGAAGCCCACGAGAATCGCCTCGATGACCCACTTGATGGGCCAGAGGATGATGGCGAAGATGTCCATGGTGGCGGGTTATGCCTTTCTATCGAGCACGATCAGGCCCCACCGCGTACGACGGTAGGGAGAGTCTTCGCGAACGGGCCAGTCGTCGATGCCGCCCTCTGCCCACGGGTGGCAGCGCGCCAGCCGACGGGCGGAGAGCCAGCCGCCCTTGGCGACCCCGTGCTCTTGCACGGAGCCCAGCGCATAGGCCGAGCAGCTCGGGTAGTACCGGCACACATCGCCATACAGAGGAGAGATGACCGCGCGGTAGGCGCGGAGGACGACCACGACCACGTTGCGCGGAATCAGGGCGATCGTCTGCGCGGCTCGCACCACCGTCGTCGTCACCGTGCCACCACCGCCTGTCGCAATCCGTCGCCGATCTCCGAGCGCAGAGTATCCCACCCGACCTCGGGTGAGCCGGGGAGTGCCCGCACGACGATGAGATCGCCCTGCGGAACGATGGACAGGTGAGCGGCGCAGATCGACTGGATGCGACGGCGCACCCGGTTGCGCATGACCGCGCCGCCGACCTTCTTCGAGACGACGACGCCGAAGCGTGCGACGCTGTCGCTGCCGTTCGCGATGCGATGCACGACCGCGTGAGGCGTCACGGTTCGCCTGCCACGACGCACGGTCATGACGATCTCGGCGCCCCGGGAGATCCGGTGTGCTCGCGGGAGCACGATGGTGCTCAGGCCGAGAGTTCGGTGCGACCCTTGCGGCGACGTGCGGCCAGGATCGAACGGCCGGCGCGCGTGCGCATGCGCAGGCGGAAGCCGTGAACCTTGGCCCGACGGCGGTTGTTCGGTTGGAAGGTGCGCTTGGTCATGGCTATCTCCTCGGCCCGGAGGCCAGCGACGATGGAACGAGAATGTCTAGATGCCGTGAATCGGCGTCAGACAGAAGTCAACCGGTTAACAATAGGTCCCGACTCGGTGCCGGTCAAACTGCGCTCGTGACGGCCGCATTATCCACACCCGCACGTTGCTTCGTTGGTAACGACGCGCCGTGTCGAACTACAGTAGGCGCACGGCCTCCGCGCCCTGCCGTGCGCGATGCCCACAGACTTATCCACCTGGTTATCCACTGACTCATCCCAAGGAGCTCCGCGATGTCGGACGACACCGAATCCCCCCTCGAACTGTGGGAGTCGGTGAAGGCGGTGCTCACCGCGGACGAGCGCATCACCCCTCAGCTGCACGGGTTCATCAACCTCGTCGAGCCGCGCGGCGTCATGGCCGGAACCCTCTATCTCGAGGTGCCGAACGAGTTGACCCGGGGCATGCTCGAGCAGCGCATCCGTCTTCCCCTCCTCAGCGCGCTGACGTCGGCTGCCGGCGAGACGGTCTCGAGTTTCGCCATCGTCGTCAACCCCGAGATCCAGCACGAAGACCTCGAGGGTCGATCGGAGCCGCTCGAGGCGAGCCCCTCCTACATCGAGCAGTCGGTGCCCCCCGCCACATCAGAAGCCTCGGGCCGACGCGGTGACAGCCGGCTCAACGACAAGTACAGCTTCGACAACTTCGTCATCGGGGGCTCGAACCGCTTCGCCCATGCTGCAGCAGTCGCCGTCGCCGAAGCTCCCGCGAAGGCCTACAACCCGCTGTTCGTCTATGGCGAGTCCGGGCTGGGCAAGACCCACCTGCTGCACGCGATCGGCCACTACGCCGAGAGCCTCTACCCGGGCATCCGCGTGCGCTACGTGTCGAGTGAGGAGTTCACGAACGACTTCATCAACTCGATCGCGAACAACCGCGCCAGTCTCTTCCAGTCTCGCTATCGCGAGATCGACATCCTGCTCATCGATGACATCCAGTTCCTGCAGGGCAAGGACTCCACGCAGGAGGCGTTCTTCCACACCTTCAACACGCTGCATGACCACAACAAGCAGGTGGTCATCACGAGCGATCTGCCACCGAAGCACCTGACAGGTTTCGAAGACCGCATGCGCAGCCGCTTCGAGTGGGGCCTCATCACCGACGTGCAGGCTCCTGATCTCGAGACCCGCATCGCGATCCTGCGCAAGAAGGCGCAGAACGACAAGCTCCAGGTTCGCGACGACGTGCTCGAGTACATCGCCTCCAAGGTGTCGAGCAACATCCGCGAGCTCGAGGGAACGCTGATTCGGGTGACCGCTTTCGCCAACCTGAACCGCACCCCGGTCGACATGCAGCTCGTGCAGACGGTCTTGAAAGACCTCATCACCCTCGATGAAGACAACGTCATCGCACCGGTCGACATCATCAATCACACCGCTGCCTACTTCAAGCTGACGGTCGACGATCTCTACGGATCATCGCGATCGCAGGCCGTGGCGACCGCTCGGCAGATCGCCATGTACCTCTGCCGCGAGCTCACCAACCTGTCTCTGCCGAAGATCGGGCAGCTCTTCGGCAACCGTGATCACACGACCGTGATGTACGCGAACAAGAAGATCAGCGACCTCATGAAAGAGCGCCGCTCGATCTACAACCAGGTGACCGAACTGACGAGCCGCATCAAGCAGAACCACCGCTACAGCTGATTCTTGTCGCCTGACTCAGTCAACGTCCAGTTTCACTGCACGTTTCGCACACTGGGGAAAGCCTGTGGATAACTTCGCGCCGGCATGGGGATACCCGTGGCACAACTCGTCGGTCGATGTGAAACTCGACCGAGCTGCGAGAGAGCATCCCACTGGTCGCACGCACCTTCTCCCCGGGTCATGCACATCTTGCACCGTTGTAGTTCCCTCTGATCGCCTGGACGACACGACGTTATCCACACTGTGAACAGCGGTTAATGATGGTGTTCTCTTCTTTCTTCGATGAGGGATGAGGGATAACTTTTCGAGTCTCGAAGCCCGGCACCCCAGTGAGCACGCGCTGTGCCAGTATGGAAGGCCCCGGGCCCACGGGTGAGGTTCGACCGAGAGGGAGCCGCGTGAAGTTCCAGGTCAATCGCGATGTCTTCAGCGAAGGCGTGTCATTCGCCGTCAAGCTTCTTCCGCAGCGCACGACTCTGCCCATTCTCAGCGGGGTACTGCTGCGAGCCGAGGGCTCGACCGTCACGCTCTCGTCGTTCGACTACGAAGTCTCGGCCCAGACCTCGATCACGGCCGATGTGACCGAAGACGGCACCGTGCTCGTCTCGGGCCGGCTGCTCGCCGAGATCGCCTCGCGCCTTCCCAACGCTCCGGTCGAGTTCTCGACCGATGAGGGGAAGATCGCCGTGCGGTGCGGCTCCGCCCGGTTCACGCTCTCGAGCATGCCTGTCGAGGAGTATCCGAGCCTGCCCGTGGTCGACGGTGCGAGCGGCGTTCTGCCGGGCGAGGCTTTCGCCGACGCAGTCGGTCAAGTGTCGGTGGCAGCGTCTCGCGATGATGTGACCCCGGTCATCACGGGCGTGCAGCTCGAGATCGCCGACAACAGACTGTCGCTCGTGGCCACCGACCGGTATCGCGTCGCCGTGCGCGAGATCGACTGGGAGAGCTCGGCAGTCGCCGAAGGCGTGACCGCTCTGGTGCCGTCGCGCACACTGTCGGAGATCGGCAAGATCTTCGCCCATGCCGCAACCGTGACCGTGACGATCGTCAGCGGTGGTGACCGCGAGCTCATCGCGTTCTCGGCCGACCAGAAGACCGTCACGTCGCTTCTCATCAAGGGCAACTTCCCTCCCGTGAAGCGCCTCTTCCCCGAAACGGTCGACAACTACGCGGTGATGAACACGGCGGAGCTGATCGAGGCCACCCGTCGCGTGCAGCTCGTGCTCGAGCGCGACGCCGCGCTGCGCTACAGCTTCTCCGACGATGGCCTCACTCTCGAGGCGATCGGTTCTGAGAACGCCCAGGCCTCCGAGACCATCGATGCTCACCTCACCGGTGGTGACACCACGGTCTCGCTCAAGCCCCAGTTCTTGATCGACGGTCTCTCGGCGGTGCACAGCGAGTTCGTGCGCATCTCCTTCACAAAGACCGACAACCCGAACAAGCCTGGCCCCGTGCTGATCACCAGCCAGTCGTCGAAAGACCAGCCCGGCGCCGACAACTACCGCTACCTGCTGCAGCCCAATCTGCTGCTGCGCTGACCCGCGTGCACGTCACGCACCTCGCGCTCACCGACTTTCGCAACTACGAGCGCGCCGAGGTATCGCTCGCTCCCGGCGCGGTGCTGTTCGTCGGCCGCAACGGGCAGGGCACGACGAACCTCGTCGAGGCGATCGCCTATGCCGGCAGCGCGGCATCGCACCGCGTCTCGACCGACCAGGCGCTGATCCGCTTCGGTGCAGAGTCAGCGACCGTGCGAGTGCGTGTGCAGCATGACGATCGTGCGCTCGTCATCGAGATCGAGCTGAACCGCTCGTCGCCGAATCGCGCGCAGGTGAACCGCTCGCCCGTTCGCGTGCGCGAGTTGCCCCGATACTTCGCGAGCGTCATCTTCGCCCCCGAAGACCTCTCGCTCGTGCGCGGTGACCCGGGCGTGCGTCGTGCCTTTCTCGACACTCTCGTGGTGCAGCGCTCGCCGCGATTCGCGGGGGTCATCGCCGACTACGACCGCGTCGTGCGGCAGCGCAACTCACTGCTGAAGTCGGCGAAAGCGTCGCGACTCTCGCCGGACAACCTGCCCACGCTCGACGTCTGGGACGAACGTCTGGTGAGCCTGGGCACCGAACTGATCGTCGCGCGCGCCGACCTGGTCGATGCTCTCCGGCCGCACGTCGCACAGGCCTACGCGGCCGTCGCCGGCGATGACCAGGTCACTCGACTGGCCCTGAAGCTGAGCCTCGATGACGACAACGAGGGCGAGCTCATGGAGCACATCGAGAGCCCCGAGGTGCTTGCGGAAAAATTTCGCTCCCGGTTGGCGGGTGTGCGACGGGCCGAGCTCGATCGTGCGGTCACCCTTGTCGGCCCGCACCGCGACGATCTCGTGCTCACGCTCAACGAGCTGCCCGCTCGCGGATACGCGAGTCACGGCGAGAGCTGGTCGTATGCCCTCGCGCTCAAGCTCGCCTCGGCCGAAGTGCTGCGGGCCGAGGCGGTGGCGGGCGATCCGGTGCTGATTCTCGACGACGTCTTCGCCGAACTCGACGAAGGCCGTCGAGAGCGACTGGCCGATGCCGTGGGCGGGTTCGAGCAGGTGCTCATCACCGCGGCCGTCGGCGCCGATGTGCCGGAGCGCCTCGCGGCGACGCGCATCGGCATCGCCGCCGGCACGATCGAGCAGCAGGATGCCGGATGACGACGACACCTGACGACCCTGAGACGGCGCCCGAGAGCGAAGCGGTCGCCGTGTACCGCCGCTTGCGCCGGGTGTTCGGCGACCCGTCGATGCGCTCCTCCGACGCGCGCCGACGAGCGATCAGGATTCCGGGGGCATCGGCGCCGTTCGGTGCCGGCCGGGATCCGGAGGGCATCGGCGACGTGCTCGAGGGCATGACCCGCTCGCTGGGCTGGTCGTCGCCGCTCGCCCGCGGCGAGCTGCTCACCTCCTGGCCCGAGCTCGTCGGCGCTGATGTGGCCGCGCACTGCGAGCCCGCCGGCATCGACGAGGGAGTGCTCACGGTGCAGTGCGACTCGACCGCGTGGGCCACGCAACTGCGCATCATGCGAGCCGAGATCCTCACCACGATTCTGCGTCAGTATCCCGAGGCGCAGGTGTCGAGCATCCGCTTCATCGGGCCCGGTGCACCGAGCTGGAAGCGGGGTCCGCGCTCGGTGCCCGGCCGCGGACCTCGCGACACCTACGGTTGAGCCTCGCGAGCCCGAGAAACAAATCACTCCACCCACGTCGCGAAATCTCCCCAGAGGCCCCGTCTGGCGGCTCTGGGGGGCATTAACTTGGTAGGATGGACCCGCTGCTGGGAGCCCCGTCTGGGCCCCCGTGATCGGCCACCACGATCGACCTCGGCGGGAGCCCTACGTTCTATGACGACCTCGTCCCCCACCCCTCGGAACGACCACAGCTACGACGCCGGAGACATTCAGGTTCTCGAGGGTCTCGAGGCCGTGCGCAAGCGACCGGGCATGTACATCGGCTCGACCGGCCCGCGGGGTCTGCACCACTTGGTCTACGAGATAGTCGACAACTCGGTCGATGAGGCGCTTGCCGGCCACTGCGACACGATCCACATCACGCTGCTCGCCGACGGCGGCGTCAAGGTCGTCGACAACGGCCGCGGCATTCCGGTCGACGAGCACCCGGTCGAGAAGAAGTCGACCGTCGAGGTCGTGCTGACGATTCTGCACGCTGGCGGCAAGTTCGGCGGTGGCGGCTACGCCGTCTCGGGCGGTCTGCACGGCGTCGGCAGCTCGGTCGTCAACGCGCTCTCGAAGCGCCTCGCCGTCGAAGTGCGCCGTCAAGGCAGCGTCTGGCGGCAGAGCTATCAGAACGGCGTGCCGGATGCTCCTCTCGCGCAGGCGGAGAAGACCGACTCGACCGGCACGACGATCACGTTCTGGCCGAACGACGACATCTTCGAGACCGTCGAGTTCGACTTCGAGACGCTCCGCACGCGCTTCCAGCAGATGGCCTTCTTGAACAAGGGGCTGCGCATCACGATCGCCGACGAGCGTCGTGATGCCGATGCCGCCGCTGATGCAGAAGATCGGCGCGAAGAGTTCCTCTACGAGAAGGGGCTCGTCGACTACGTCGAGTTCTTGAACTCCGCGAAGAAGATCGAGGTCGTGCACCCCGAGATCATCTCGTTCGAGTCGGAGGACACCGAGCGCCGCATCGCGCTCGAAGTCGCCATGCAGTGGACCAACGCCTACTCGGAGTCGGTGCACACCTACGCGAACACGATCAACACGCACGAGGGCGGCACGCACGAAGAGGGCTTCCGCGCTGCACTGACGACGCTCGTCAACAAGTACGCGCGCGAGAAGGGCATTCTCAAGGAGAAGGACGAGAACCTCTCGGGCGACGACGTGCGCGAAGGTCTGACCGCCGTCATCTCGATCAAGCTCGGCGAGCCGCAGTTCGAGGGGCAGACCAAGACCAAGCTCGGCAACACCGAGGCGAAGTCGTTCGTGCAGAAGATCACCGGCGAGCACCTGGCCGACTGGTTCGAGCGCAACCCCGTGCAGGCCAAAGACGTCATCCGCAAGGCGCTGCAGGCCTCGGCCGCGCGCATCGCCGCGCGCAAGGCGCGCGAGCAGACCCGGCGCAAGGGGCTGCTCGAGTCGGGCGGCATGCCCGGCAAGTTGAAAGACTGCCAGTCGAAAGACCCCTCGCTCAGCGAGATCTTCATCGTCGAGG
>SXGT01058028.1_pt1 | contig 23852 bp, 23 predicted proteins | sample 3176221 | NCBI WGS metagenome assembly SXGT01 (sample SAMN11356862, study PRJNA531348) | freshwater metagenome | isolation source: freshwater sample F1-120 | place: China: Fuxian Lake, Yuxi | collected 2017-12-25
GCCGTGGCTGGTGGCCACCGCCTTCCTCCACTCGGTGATGGTGCAGGAGCGCAGGGGGATGCTGCGCACCTGGAACATGGTCCTCGTGATCCTCACGTTCACGCTGGCGCTCTTCGGGACGTTCCTCACCCGCTCGGGGATCCTCTCGTCCGTGCATGCGTTCGGGGAGAGCACCCTCGGCCCGTATTTCCTGGGCCTGATCATCCTGGTCCTTGTCGGTTCGTTCGCGCTGCTGTTCACGCGCCTTCCGGCGCTGCGCAGCGAGAACTCCCTCGAGAGCTACATCAGCCGCGAGGCGGTCTTCCTGTACAACAACCTGCTCCTCGTGGGGCTGGCCTTCGCGGTGTTCTGGGGCACCATGTTCCCCGTCCTGTCCGAGGCCGTGCGCGGCGACACGATCACGGTGGGGCAGGGATTCTTCAACCAGGTGGCGGCTCCGATCGGCCTCGCCCTGCTGTTCCTCACCGGGGTGGGCCCCCTCATTCCGTGGCGCAAGGCGTCGGCGCGGGAGTTGCGCCGACGCTTCGTGGTTCCGCTCGTGGTGGCCGTCATCGTGGTGATCCCCGCCGTGTACCTGGCCCAGGACGGCGCGCACTGGTGGGCCGCCGCGGCGATCGTGCTCGGGGCGTTCACACTCGCGTGCATCGTGGGCGAGTACGGGCGGGGGATCACGGTGCGCCGTCAGGGCACCGGTGTCTCGTGGCCCGGCGCCGTCCGGCAGCTCTTCACGCGCAACCGCCGCCGGTACGGCGGGTACGTGGTGCACGTCGGCGTGGTCTCAATCATCGTGGCGATCGCGTGCCAGGGGGCCTTCTCGAGTCAGGGGGACCTGGCGCTGCGCACGGGGCAGACCGGCGAGGTGGCCGGCTACGGCTTCACGAATGACGGGGGCACGCGGTCACGGGACGACCACAAGATGAGCGTGGGCGTGACACTCGGGGTATCGGAGGGGGGTGTCCGCTTTGCGACGCTCGAGCCCGGCGTTGACGTGTTCCTCGCCCAGCAGCAGCGGTCGAGCGAGGTGGCGATCGACTCATCGCCGTTCCGCGACGTGTACGTGGTCCTGGTGGGGCTCACCCCGGACGGCCTGGCGCGCATCAGCGTGTTCGTGAACCCGATGATGATGTGGATCTGGATCGGCGGCCTGATCATGGTGATCGGGTCGGTCATCGCCGTGTGGCCATCCCGCCGCCCCCGGGCAGGCGTGGCGCATGCGGGCGCGGGGGCTGACGGCCGGGTGCACGAGTAGCCTCGTGGGGCAATGGCCTACGTCCTGATCGCGCTCCTCAGCGTGTTCCTCGTGGCGCTGGTCGCGTGGCCACTGCTCACGCGGTCCTCGGCGCCCCTTCCCGCGGGATACGCGGACGACCGGCGGGCGGTGGACGAGGAGCTCGGGTGGTCCCTCGACGCGATCCGCGAGATCGAGATGGATCACCGGGCCGGCAGCCTGTCGGATGAGGATTTCGAGGCCCTGGACCGGGACGAGCGCGCGCGGGCGGTTGAGCTGATGCGCCGGCGCGATGCACTGGCCGTGGGGGATGACGGGTGACGCACCGCGGTGATGCACGGGCCCGATGGGCAGTCGCGCTGACGGGCGGCCGCGATGCCGTGGCCGCGGGAAACGTCGGCTGATGCGCTGGCGGGGGCTGGCCGTGGCCACTGTGCTGGCGGTAGCCGTGCCCATGATGTCCGGCTGCACCGCGCGGCTATCCCAGTACATCGACATCGCGCCCGACGGCGGCGGCACCCTCTCGCTTGACCTCCGGCTCGACCCTGCGGCCCAGCAGGCCATCGACCTGCCACGTCAGTTGCGCGAGGGCACGTTCGAGCGCTTCCTCGACGTGACGCACGAGCGCTGGCGCGCCCCAGGTGACTCGGGCCTGCCCTTCCTCCAGCGCACCGATCCCGACGGCACGGTGGTGCTGCGCACGGCACGGCGCCTCCGGGCCGGGACGTCGCAACTGGATGACCTCGAGAGCGCGCTTGGGGTGGAGCGGTCGCTCGCGCCCATCCTCGCCGCCACCGGCAGGTACTGGGCGGCTCCGGATCCCGGGGGCGGCGGGAGCGCACCCACCGCCACCGCGCCACGGACCGGCACTGCCCCCGGAGGGGAGGCCCCGGCCGGCATCACGGGCCTGCCCACCCGGGTCCCCCTGCAGTCACTGCTGGCGGGTGAGTTCGCGGCGGCCAGCCGCGACCAGGGACGCTCGTACTACGCGACCTTCTCGATCGGCTCGCGCGGCGGGGTGGGTGACGTGCTCGACCCGCCGTGCAACGCCGGGAGCCGGCGGATCGGTTTCACGGCCGCCGACCTCGCCTTGCAACAGGGGCTCACCTTCGCGTACACGTGGGCCATGCCGACCCCGATCGCCCTGCACTCGACGGGGGCGCATATCGCGGGTGACGGCTACGTGGCATCGTGGTCCATGCCGTACGGATCGTGCGGGCGCATGGAGATGTCCTCGGCCGGGGCCGAGGATGGGCGCGTGGTGAATGGCATCATCCTCGGGGGCGCGGTCCTGTTCCTGTGCCTGGTGTTCGCGTTACGCGTTGTGGGGCGACGACGCCGCGGCAGGCGCGCGGGGGACACCGCCGATGAGGCATGAGTCCCTGCACACGCGGGGAATCGTGGCGATTCCCCGCGTTCTTGCGCCGTATGCAACGCTTCCCCATCTGTCATGCGGAAACGGGGCGTAATGTCCCGTGTAACCTCCCAAAAGCGTAAATCCGGGGGAACGCTCGGGCTTGACTCCGCCGGGGCCACGGGTAGGGTCGCCCTCGGCCAATGACCTCCGAGGGGGACGCCGCCCGGCTTCGCGCCGGGATCCGGGCGTGACCTACAGCCACGGAACGTCCCCGCATCGCGGGGACCGGGGCGGAAAGGGAATCAGGATCAGCGACCGCATCCGCACTGCTGCGCGCGATTCGCGCCGCCCTCTCCGGAAGGCAGCGGGACTCGTCGCCTTGATGTCCCTCGGCCTGACGGCCCCCGCGCTGGTGGCATCGCCGATGCCGGAGCAGCTGCCCGGGACCGCGGTGGGGGCTGCGCCTGAGGGATCGGGCCTTCCGGCCCAGGTGCCGGTGAGCCCGGCAACGCCTGCGGCGCCGGCCACGGACGGCCTTCGCTTCGGGGCGTCGGGCGCGGACGTCAAGGCGCTCCAGCGCAAGCTGCGGGTCCGCGGCGTCAAGGTGCAGGTCAACGGCACCTATGGGGTGAGGACCCGTGCCGGCGTGCGCATCCTGCAGCGGAAGATGCACCTGAAGGCGACGGGCATCGCCGACGCGGCCCTCCTGAAGCGCCTGGGCATCAAGATCCGCGCGGTCGCGAGCGCACCCGGTGCCCCGGCCGCTCCGGTCGTGCCGGCGGGGCCCCGGTACCTCAAGGTGTTCCCGGTCGTGGGTGAGCATCACTACTCGGACGACTTCGGTGACCCCCGCGGGCAGGGGGCACATCAGGGCAACGACATCATGGGCTCGATGGGCCTGCCGCTCGTCGCCTGCGTCGACGGCACGATCTCGCGCCTCACGCGTACCGAGACCGGGCTGGGCGGCATCTGGATCTGGCTCGTGGATGCCCGGGGGAACGAGTACTACTACGCCCACATGGAGGCCATTGCCCCCGGACTGACGGCCGGTTCCAAGGTGACCGCCGGACAGGCCCTCGGCACCATGGGCATGTCGGGCGACGCCCGTGGAACCGCGCCGCACCTGCACTTCGAGATCCGCCCGAACGGCGGGGGTTCCATCAACCCCTTCACCGATCTCCGGGCCGTCGACCCCGCGAAGTAGCGCAGTTGTAACGGGAGGGCGGCGGATCCCGTAGGAGTGCGTGCCCGTCCGTCGAATGCGCATCCCCGTGACGCGGATTCCCATGCGCAGCGCATCCATGGCCGCCCTTGCGCTGGTGGGCATCCTGCTGGTGCCCGTGGCCGCCGGGGCCCCGGGAATCGTCGACCGCAAGGACGCCGTCGACCGGCGCCTGTTCGACGCGGAGAAGCGCCTGCGCGCCGCCATGGACCGCCATTCGGTGCTCACGTCGGACATCGCTGTCATCGATCGCCGGCTGCGCGCGGTGGATGGACGCCTGGCGCCGCTCGCTGCACGCCGCGCCGCTGCGGTCCGGGAGCACCGGATGGCAGCCGGAACGCTGGCCCAGGTGAACCGCGACCTCGCATTCCAGCGTCGCCAGTTGCGCGTCGCCACGGGGCGTCTCACACTGCAGCGGCAGGCACTCGGCGAGCGGCTGCGTGAGATCTATCGCACGCAGGATGACGACCCCCTCCTCGGGCTGCTCCGCGGCGGGAGCCTCTCCGAACTGGCGGGGGCCACGACCGGCATCGAGCGCGCCACCGACCGCGACCGCGAGATGATCGCGTCGGTCGCGCGCTACCGGAACCTCGTACGCGATGCCTCGGCGCGCATCACGGTGCTGCGGCAGCGGGCCGCGGCGGCGGAGGCGCGCGCGGCCGAGCGGGCGTCCGGAGCCCGGGCCGCTGCGCATGATCTCGATGCGGAGCAACGCGTGCTCCGGCGCACCCGCCGGGTGCGGACCCGGATGCTCGCGACCATCCGCGTGGACCGCGGCCACATCGAGGACGACACCACGGCCCTGCGGGAGCAGTCGTTCGCCCTGGCACGGCGCATCGCCGGGATCCAGGGCGTGCCGTACGCCGAGCCGTCCGACACCACGCCGTCCTCCGCGGGGCTCACCTGGCCCACATCCGGGGAGATCACGTCGGGCTTCGGTCCCCGGTGGGGCCGGATGCATCAGGGCCTCGACATCGCCGCGCCGACCGGGCGGCCCATCACCGCGGCGCGGTCGGGAACGGTGATCGTGGCGGCCGGGTCCGGCGGATACGGCCAGCTCGTGGTCATCGACCACGGCGGCGGCCTGTCCACCGCCTACGCCCACCAGAGCCGGATCGCGGTGAACGTCGGCGACCCGGTGACCCAGGGCGGGGTGGTGGGCTACGTCGGCAGCACGGGGCACTCGACGGGTCCGCACCTGCACTTCGAGGTCCGGGAGAACGGCGCGGCGCGCGACCCGCTGCCCTACCTGTAGCCACCCCCGACCCCCGCCCGCTCGCGGCCCCCGGCGGGCCGCCCGCGGGACGAGCCGTTACCGGTGACGCTGACCGTGGGACGCGGTCACCGTGCGCGACGCCGGTCTAGACTCCGGGGCCGTTCACGCCCGCTAGGCCAAGGAATCCGCGCGTTGTCCCAGATGCCGCCCGCCCCGAAGACCGCCCAGTACCTCGCCGAGCCCCATGAGGTGCACCGTGTCGTGCTCCTGTACTCGGGGGGGCTCGACACCTCGGTGATGCTGAAGTGGATCCAGGATGAGTACGACGCCGAGGTCGTGGCGCTCTGCGTAAACCTGGGGCAGCCGGAGGACGACTTCACGGAGATCCTCGACAAGGCGATTGACCTGGGCGCCGTGGAGAGCCTGGTCATCGATGCCCGCGAGGAGTTTGCCCGCGACTACGTGGCGCCCGCCATCAAGGCGAATGCCCGGTATCAGGGCGGGTACCCGCTGTTCACCTCACTCGGGCGGCCGCTCATCGCGAAACTGGCCGTGCAGGAGGCCCGCCGCCATGGTTGCGACACCATCGCGCATGGGTGCACGGGCAAGGGCAACGACCAGGTGCGCATCGAGGCCACCATCGCCACGCTCGCCCCCGAGCTCAAGGTCATCGCGCCGGTACGCGAATGGCAGATGGGCCGTGACGAGGAGATCGCCTACGCGCACGAGCACGGCATCCCCGTGTCATCCAGCGTGGAGCGCCCCTACTCGATTGACGACAACCTCTGGGGCCGTTCGAGCGAGGGCGGGGTCATCGAGGACCTCACCAAGCCGGTGCCGGACGATGTGTTCCAGCTCGTCACGCCGCCGACCCAGGCACCCGACGCCCCCGAGGACGTCGTTCTCGCCTTCCGTGAGGGGCTGCCCGTCAGCCTCAACGGGGTGGAGATGCCGCTGCACGAGATCATCCCGGCGGTCGCGGAGCACGCATGCCGCAATGGGGTTGGGATTCTCGACCACATCGAGGACCGCGTGGTGGGCCTGAAGGTGCGCGACGTCTACGAGGTCCCGGCGGCCACGGTGATCCTCGAGGCCCATCGGGAGCTCGAGAAGCTCGTGTGCACCGGCCGCGAGAACGCACTGAAGCCGAACCTCGATGCGGCGTGGGCGCAGCTGGTCTATGAGGGCCTGTGGTACGAGCCCCTCCTGCGCGATCTCAACGCCTTCATGGACCACGTGAACCGCAAGGTCGAAGGCACGGTCACGGTGCGGCTGTACAAGGGCTCCGCCACGGTCGTCACCCGTGACTCGCCCCTGGCGCTCTACGACCGCACCCTCGCGACCTTTGACGCCGACCCCAGCTTCTCGCAGAACGCGAGCCCCGGCTTTATCGAGCTCTTCAGCCTGCAGAGCCGGATGGCGCACCAGATCGCCGAAGCCCGCGATCGGGGCTAGCCCCGGGGCGGGGCGGCGGAACGGTACGGGCCGGGCCATGGGGTTCCGGGGTCAGGAGCCGGGGCGTCGGGTCGGCGCGGTAGGTTTCGCCGGGTGAGCGCCGCTACGCCCTTCGTCCACCTGCACGTCCACTCCGACTACTCGATCCTCGACGGCGCGTGCAAGATCCCGCGGCTGCTCGACCGGGTGGAGGAGCTCGGCCAGAGCGCCGTTGCCCTCACCGACCATGGGGTGATGAGCGGTGCGGTGGAGCTGTACCGCGAGGCGCGCCGACGGGGAATCACGCCCATCGTCGGCCTCGAGGCGTACGTGGTCCCCGACCACCGCGAGCGCCCCGGGCGGGAGCGGCGCAATCACCTCACCCTGCTCGCCGAGAGCACCGAGGGCTACTACAACCTCATCCGCCTGTGCTCCGCGGGCTACCTCGACGGCTACCACCGGCGTCCCCGCATCGACCATGAGTTGATGAGCCGCCATGCCGACGGGATCATCGTGCTCTCCGGGTGCCTGTCCGGGACCATCTGCTCCCGCCTGGCGGACGACGACCTCACCGGGGCCCGCCAGGAGCTGGACACCCTGTGTCAGGTCTTCGGGGAGGACGATGTCTACCTCGAGCTCCAGGACTCGGGGATCGCATCGCAGAAGCGCATCAACCAGCATCTGGCAACCCTCGCGAAGGAGACCGGCCGCACACTCGTCGCCACCGGCGACGTGCACTACGTCTGCCACGGGGACGCCGAGAGCCATGACGCCCTGCTCGCCATCCAGACGCGGGACGTGCTGTCGAACCCCGACCGCTTCAAGTTCGACACGCAGGAGTTCTTCCTGAAGTCGGCCGACGAGATGCTGCAGGCGCTTCCCGACTTCCCGGACTCCCTCCCGGCCACCGTGGAGGTTGCGGAGCGCTGCCGCGGCCTTGACCTGCCGCTCGGCGACATCAAGTTGCCGGTGTTCCCGGTCCCCACCGGGGAGAGCGATGACGTCTACCTCGAGCGCCTGTGCCGCGAAGGGCTCGATCGCCGCTACGGCGCGGGTGCATGGCCGGCCGAGGCCGAGGAGCGCCTGCGCTTCGAGGTCGACACGATCACCGAGATGGGGTTCTCCTCGTACTTCCTCATCGTGTGGGACTACATCCGGTGGTCGCGCGACAACGGGGTGGCCGTCGGCCCGGGCCGCGGATCGGCGGCCGGCTCGCTGGTGGCCTTCTCGCTGCGCATCACCGACCTCGACCCGCTGGAGCACGGGCTGCTGTTCGAGCGCTTCCTCAACCCCGGGCGCAAGTCGATGCCCGACATCGACACGGACTTCTCGGTGGGCGGGCGCGACCGCGTGGTGGCCTACGTCACCGAGAAGTACGGGACCACGGCCGTGGCGCGCATCGGCACCTTCGGCAAGCTCCTGGCGCGTGCCGTGGTGCGCGACTCCGGCCGCGTGCTCGGGTTTCCGTACGGCCAGGTGGACCGCATCGCGAAGCTCGTGCCCGAGCGTCTGGGCATCCGGCTCGAGGAGGCGGTGGCACCCGGCTCGGAACTCGCGGCGGCCATGGAGGCTGACGAGGGGGCCCGGCGCATCATCGAGGTGGCCCGCCCCCTCGAGGGGCTGGTGCGCAATGAGGGGGTGCACGCGGCCGGCGTCGTCATCGCCCCGGGGGCGGTCACCGACTACCTGCCCGTGCGGGTGGACGACCAGGGGGCCGTGGTCACCCAGGTTCCCGACCACGACGTCGAGGCGCTCGGCCTGCTGAAGATGGACTTCCTCGGGCTCCGCAACCTCGACATCATCCAGGACGCCGTGCGCCTGATACGGGCCACCACGGGCAACGACCTCGACATCGAGGCCATCCCCATGGACGACGGGCCCACCTACCGCATGCTCGCGCGCGGCGACGCCCTCGGGGTGTTCCAGTTCGAGTCGTCCGGGATGCGCGACGCCCTGCGCGAAGTGCGCCCCACGGAGTTCGCCGACCTCGTGGCGCTGGTGGCGCTCTCCCGCCCCGGCCCCATGGCATTCATCTCCACCTACGCCCGGAACAAGCGCGATCCCGCCAGCGTGCGCTTCGCCGACCCGCGCCTGGAGCCCATCACCGGCCCCACGTACTCCGTCGCGGTGTACCAGGAGCAGCTCATGCAGATCTCGCGTGTGCTGGCCGGGTTCTCGCCTGCGCGCGCGGATGACCTCCGCAAGGCGGTGGGCAAGAAGGACAAGGTGCTGATGGCCTCCCTGCGGGACGAGTTCGTCCAGGGGTGCCGCGAGTCCGGCACCGTGCCGGAGGTGGCGAACGACCTCTGGGGTCTCTGCGAGGCCGCGGGCGACTACTCGTTCAACAAGTCGCATGCCGCCTGCTACGCACTCGTGGCCTATCGCACCGCCTACCTCAAGGCCAACATGCCCGCGGAGTACATGGCGGCGGTGCTCACGTCCGTGATGGATACCAAGGACCGCGTGCCCTTCTACGTGGCGGCCTGCACCGACATGGGCATCGAGGTACTGCCCCCCGACGTCAACCGCTCGGAGTCGGGCTTCGCCGTCACGGGCGAGCGCGAGATCCGCTTCGGGCTCACGGCCGTCAAGGGGGTGGGCGAGAACGCCGTGCTCGCGCTCATCGCCCAGCGCGCGTCGGGAGGCCCCTACGCGTCGCTCTGGGACTTCTGCCGGCGGATCGATCCCGCGCAGCTCAACAAGCGGGCCCTGGAGAGCCTCATCCGCGGCGGCGCGCTCGACTGCACGGGGGCAACGCGCGCGGGAATGCTCCAGACCCTCCCCACGGCCATGGCCCAGGCCGCCACGCGCCGTACCGACCAGGCGGCGGGGCAGGAGTCGCTCTTCGGCCTGCTGGGGGAGGGCGGCGATTCATCGCTGGACGCCGACCCGCCCATCACCGCCCCCGAGATGGACAAGGACGCCCTGCTCGCCGGCGAGAAGGAGGCCATCGGGCTGTATGTGTCCAGTCATCCCCTCGCCGACTGCCGCCGGCAGCTCCGGCGCCTCACCACCCGGACCCTCGGCGAGGTGGCCGCGTGCGCCGACGGCCAGTCGGTGACGCTCGGGGGCATCATCGGTGCGGTCCGGACCATTACGACCAAGCGGGGCGAGCCGATGGCCTTCGTACGCCTCGACGACCTCGAGGGGTCGATCGAGGTCGTGGTCGTGCCCCAGGTGCTCGCGGCCGCCCGGGAGATCATCGCCGAGGACTCGTTGGTGCTCATCACGGGTCGCATCGACCAGAAGGGCGAGGGTGAGACCAAGTTGGTGGCCCAGACCGTCGTGCCGTTCCGCCCCGATCCCGCGGACGAGGAGGACCGGCTGCTCCTCGAGGTCGAGGCCGCACGCTTCGCCCGCGCCGACATGGGCCTGCTGAAGAAGCTCTTCAGCGACCATCCCGGCGAGGCCAGCGTCATCGTGGCGCTGCGCACGCCCGAGGGGGAGACGCGCATGCGGCTGGGCCCCGAGTACCAGGTCGATCCGGGCGACCGCGGCCTGCTGGCGTCGCTCAAGTCGCTCTTCGGCGAGCACGCCGTCGTGTGAGCGCTGTGCCCGCCGCCGGTCCCGCCGGTCCGTGAGCGATCCGCCGCTGCGGGGATCGTGCCGTGCCTGCCCGGTGCGCTGCGAGCGCGTGGTGTACCCCGCGCACTGCGTGGCGATCTCCTGCCCGCGGCTGTACGCCCACGAGGACGGCGGCGAACGGTGGATCGGGTGCATCGATGCCGTGTTCACCACGGAGGTGCACCTGGCCGCACTGTGTGAGATCGAGGCCGGGCATCCGGGCTTCGGTGCGCTGCGGGCCGACGGGCAGCCGCGCGCACAGTGCAAGGTCGCCATCGACCGCACGTTCCCGCATCGCGATGCGTCGGGCTGTACGGAGCCCGGGTTCCGCACGGCTCACCCGGAGGCACCGCAGGGGCGCGACCCCGTCCGGGTGCGCCCGCCGGCCTAATCCCCGGCCAGGGCGCCGAGGTGCCGCATCCGGTCCAGCGCGTCCGCCATGATCCCGTCGACGATGGCCGCGGCCGGGCGGTCGGGGCCGGCGAGGCCCGCGGCCTGGCCGGCCCAGAGCGCCATCAGCTCCGGCGCATTGGCATGCGCCGCGCCACGGCGTACGTCGCCCGTCGCGGCGTTCTGCTCGGGCCACCCCATCGCGCCGGGGGCCGCGAGGGCCCGGGTGAGGCGGTTGGGCAGTCCCCGCGCCGGTCGGCCGGACAACGTGCGCGTGATGATCGTCTCGTCGTCGCGGGCGGATCGCACCCGGTCCCGCCACCCCGCGGGGACCCCCGCCTCGCTCGCCACCAGGAACGCCGTTCCCATCTGTACGCCGCCGGCGCCCAGCGCGAGCGCGGCGGCCACCCCCGCCCCATCAATGATCCCGCCCGCGGCCGCCACGGGGATGTCCACCGCGGCGACGACCTGACGCACGAGGGCGACCGTCCCGATCAGGGGTACCTCGTGGTCCGGTGGCACCTCCAGATTCGAGCGATGGCCGCCCGCCTCCGCGCCCTGGGCGACGATGGCATCGGCGCCGGCCTCCGCCATGCGCCGGGCGTCCGCCACGGTGCTGGCCATGGCGATGAGGGGCGCACCGGCATTACGTGCGGCCCCGGCGACGGCGGTGGGGTCGCCCAGCCCGGTGGTGACCACCGTCGCCCCGGCCGCGAGCGCCGTCACCACGAGGTCGAGGGGCGTGGCCGGGGGTGGTGCGGCGGGCGGGGGATGGGGGAGCCCGAGCACCGTGCGGAGCGGCGCGAGGATGGCCTGCACGGCATCCGGGTCGGCACCCGGGCGGGGAACCGCGGGGGAGATGAGGACGTTGACGCCCACTGGGGCGCCACCGGCCAGCGCCACCGCCCGCGCGACGGCGTCATGCACCGCCTCGGTGGTCATTCCCGCAACGCCGACGACGCCGAGCCCTCCGGCGCGCGAGACGGCTGCCACGAGTTCGGGTGTGGTCGGCCCGCCGGCCATGCCCGCCAGCAGGATGGGCCGGGGGATACCCAGCAGTCGCGTGAGGGGCGTCTCGATGGTGGTCATGCGGGCAGGGTGCCAGAGCCCCCACGGACACGCCGCATGGCCCCGGGCGATGCCGGAACGGGGTCCTCGCCCAGGGCGACCTTGCGTGCGATCCACCCGGCCAGCCGCCTCCGCTGGTCGTCATCCAGCCAGTTCTCGGCCACATGGCGCAATCGCGCCAAGGTGTCATCGCCGCTGGCCAACGCCTTGCTGCGGCCGGTGCGAAGTGCGATCCATCCGATCAGGCGATCGGCCTGATCCTCGCTCATCGTGAGCGCGGCCACCCGGATGATGTCCTCGACGGGGTCCCCCATGGGCCGCCCACTCTAGCGAACATGTGTTCGCGTACCGCCGGACTACGCCGCGGGCGTACGCCTGCGGCTGCGGACCCACCGGACGATCGCCTGCATCCATCCGGCGCACGCGGCGTATTCCACAAGCAGGGCGAGGACCAGGTAGCACATGAGCGCCAGCACCCAGCCGGACGTTCCGGCGTCGGTGACGACCGCGAGGATCACGATGCCCAGCGCGAATGCCCCCACCAGGAGCGGCACGCGGTAGCGCCGTGCGACGTCCGTGACGCGCCCGGCCCTGCCCGGCACGCCGCTCACAAGATCGCGTCCGCGGGCCGCCAGCCACGCCCGGCCCCGGTGCGCCAGCCGGTCGGGTCCGAGCACCCACAGCACGACGCCCACCACCGCGGCGAGCAGCGCCATCCAGAGGGTCTGGTCCACCAGCCGGGTGCTCGCGGCCTCGAGGATGGCCGATACCACGCCCTCGGCGGCCGGCCCCTCGGCGAGGCCGGCGATCGCCGCCCCCGCGATGCGGATGCCGAGGACGACGACCACGGCGGACACCGCGATGGCGATCATCGTGCGGAACGCGGCGCTGCGGCGCTCGCGCGCGACCAGCAGGCCCAGCGCGATGAGCACGACGAACAGCACGGGCAGGAGCCACGACATGAGATCGATGATCATGATCGCCCGCTGCACCATGGTGACGACGTTGCCCTGCACCACCGTGTAGGTCGGGTAGCCGTCGGTGCGGGGCGGCGGAAGGTATGCCGCCAGCGTGCCGAGCTCATCCTCGAGGGTGGCACGCGCTTCGATGACCAGCGGTTCGATGTCGAACACCACTGCGTCGCCCTCGAACCGGAAGACGCCCGGCTCATTCCTCAGCAGGGCGACGACCTCCTGGCTCGCCCGCTGGGTGACGCTCGCGGCGAGACTGGTGCCCGAGACGGCGTCCACGACCCGGTTGGCGACGTTCTGCACCTGCGATTGGAGCCCCGCGGCCAGAAGGCTTGCGGCCAGATCCCGGCGGTCATCGGGGATCGGCAGCTGGTCCGCGGTCTGGTCGGCCAGACTGTTGATCGTCGCGGGAGGCAGGACATCCGCGGTGATGTAGTTCGCGAGTGCGGTCTTGATCTGCACCTGCCCCTGCACCTGCAGGGCCGAGGCCACATAGCCGTCCGGGCTGTACGCGGTGGCCCGCATCCAGACGAACAGCGATCCCGTGATGAGGCACAGGATCGACAGTGCCAGCAGCATGAACGACACGGTGGCGCGCCAGCGCTGTGCCGTCTGTGCGGGGGTGGTGGGCGGCATCGCGGTGATGGCGGAATGCTATCGGTGGCCGTGGCAACCGCCCGGCGGCCACTGGCGCCGGGACCCCGCGCGTGGGCACCGGCCGGGGGCACGCGCTACCGTGTGGGCCAACGGTCAGGAGGTGACGTGGTGAGCAGCGAGGTTCCCACACGGCGCCCGCGGAGCCCCGAAGAGGCGCTCGAGCGCGCGATGGCCGACTACCTGCGCGTGTCGCGGGGCGCCCACCTCTATGCGAGCGAGGAGGAGCACCAGCGGGCCGAGGAGGTTGCCTGGGACCGCCTGGTCGCTGCCCGCGACCGCACCGAGACCGCGGGCGCCACCTCCTAGTCCGCGTCGCCCCAGCGGAAACCCGTCGGCGCCGGGTCCGGCATGAGCGGGCTCTGCGGCAGGCCCGCCCGCGGGGGGCCGTGGTAGCCCACCGGTGACGTGTCGTTCGGCGCTTCGGGGTGGAAGAGCGATGCGAGGTACTGGATCTGGCCGCGCCCGGGCCCCAGTTCGTACTGCCCGCCCCCGTATGCACCGAGGCCGTCATCCCGGATGCGGTCGTAGGTGGCGAGCACCCCCTCCACCGAACCGATCCGCGAGGGCTTCATGTTGACGGTGCGCGCGCGGATCGGCATGTCGTCGAGGTCCGCGGCGCCGTGGATGGGGGCGTCCCATGTCACCCGGTCCTCCGCGCCCGCCAGGGCCACTCGCGTCCGGGCGTCCACGCGGGGGTCCTCGAGCCATGCGTCCGGGAACTCCTCCGCGATCATCGCGTACAGCCGCGGGTCGGCTCCGGCATCCACGGTGGTGCCGGGGTAGTGCCCCTTGAGGTCCACCACCTCGATGCGTGCCCCCTCTGCGAGGGCATCGGTCAGGGCGCGGGTCCACGACGGGGTGGCATCCACCTTGAACCCGATGCCCGGTGCCGCGTGGGTCCAGTCGAGCACGCGCGCCGCATCGGGGGGCTCGCCGAGCCCCGTGGAGATGACGAAGTCCACTGGCTGCGGCTCGATGCCGAGCACGCGCCACAGCGGCGCGCCGGCCTGGCGCAGGGCCAGGTCGAGCGCCGCGCTCTCGATCGCCCACCGGCGATAGGCGCGGCTCGGTTCCCATGCCGGCGGGGCGCCGAAGAGGTCCATTCCGCCCAGCGCCTGCGAGAGCGAGTGGATGGTCCAGTCGCCCGCAAGGCCGGGCAGCCCGCCCTCCAGAAATGCGGCCGCCTCGCCCCCCTCGTAGGTGACGTCCTCCCCGAGGCCCGTCTCATCGCCGCCGTGCAACTCGACCACCGTGGTCACGCGGGCGAACGCCGGGGCGACCTGCAACGCGAGCCGCCGCAGGCGCGGCTCGTGGATGGTCACCGGGAGGTCGCGAACGCGGTCGTACAGGGTCACGGGCGAGCGCCGTCGCGCTCGTCCGCCATCAGGCCCGCCGCGAGTGCATGGCGCACCATCGCTGCGCGTGAGCCCGCGGACAGCTTGGTCATCACGTGCGCCCGATGGCTCTCGACCGTGCGCACGCTGACCACGAGCATCCCCGCGATCTCCTGGTTGGTGTAGCCCAGCGCGAGCAGGCGCAGCACCTCGCGCTCACGGGGCGAGAGGGTGTCCACCGGACCCCGCGGGACGTCGGGCTGGGCCAGGACCGCGCCGAGAGCGGGGTGCAGGTAGCGGTCCCCGGCGGCAACCGCGCGCACGGCCTGCACCAACTGCTCATCCGCCGCGGTCTTCAGCACGTATCCGCTGGCCCCGGCCGCGAAGGCGCGGCGCACGTCGTCGGCCTCGCCATGCATGGACAGCACGACAATGCCCAGGCCGGGGTGGCGGCTGCGCAACTGCTCGGTGCCCGCGAGCCCGCCCATGCCGGGCATCTCGATGTCCAGGAGCACCAAATCCGCGCCACCGCCGGACATGAAATCGATGGCCTCCTCGGCCGTCGTCGCTTCACCGACCACCTCGAAGTCGACCTCGCGCTCGAGCAGCAGACGGAGGCCGGAGCGGAGCACGGCATGGTCGTCGGTGACGAGGATCCGCACCATGCCCGAATCCTACCCGGGCACGCACCGAGGCCGGCGGCAGGCCCCCCGGCGGGCCGGGACATGGCGAAGCGGCGGCCGGACCCCTACGGTGAGCGGTCCATGGAGAGGCCACGCGCATCCGACCTCGTGGAGGCCGCCGTCGTCACGGTGGCCTCGGTTCCCGGGGGCATTCACCGCAGCGTGCTCTGGGCGGCGGTTGCCGCGCACCTTGCGGAGATGGATCCGCACGCCGCACCGCCTGAGCCCGATCGCGTCGTCAGGGCACTCGGCATGTGCATCGTGCGCGGCACGCTGGACGACGTGGATGGGCGCGTGGTCACGGTGACGGGCGCCGCCGCTCCGGCCCGCGCGTAGGTCGCCGCCCGGGAGGTGCCGCCCGCGGGGCGGCGAACCCCGGGGCGTGGATCCCGATCACGTGATCACCCTCACCGAGGCGGCGGTGCTGGCCGACTGCTCCCGGAAGTCGCTGGAGCGCCGCGTCGAGCGGGGAAGCCTGGCGGTGACCCATGACGGCGTCGGCCGGCGGGCCGTGCGACTGGGTGACCTCATGCGGTGCGGGCTGGTCGGCGTGGTGGCGGCGGGCGCCGGCGGGAGGAGCGAATCCCGGCGGGATGCGGACGCCGAGGCAGGGGCCGAGGCCATGCGCGCCGCCCTCGCGGCCACCGACACGGCGCTCAGGCGCATGCGCGATGAGGTTGCGGCGCTACGGGAGCGCGTGCGGGACGCTGAGACCCGTGCGGCGATGGCGGAGGATGATCTGACACACATCCTCCTCGCCCGTCCTCAGGCGGGGCGCGGTCGCCGTGGCGGGGACGGCCGGCCGCGTCTGCGCGTCACATAGGGTCTACAGCGCCCCGACCGCGGCGAGCATGGCCCACAGGGTGACGGGCGTGCCGAAGTCGCTGATGAGGATGATGGTGTTGCCCGGCGCATAGTTGCCGTCGCGGACGATCCCGACCACGTGGTACAGGCCGGCGAGCACGAGGAAGACGGCGGTCGGGATTGCCACGGCGATCCAGGCATCGGAGGTCTGGTACGTGGCCCAGATGCCCGCGAGACCGAGACCGAGGCTCACGAAGCCGAGCTCATACTGGAACCCGTTCGTGTGCCAGCCGATCCCCGCGGCCGTGCGCCGCGCGAGCGCCGTGTGCATGAACGCGGAGACGATGAAGATGATCCCCACCGGCAGGAAGAGGGTCCAGTGCAGTACCAGGACGTCCCATGCCGCGCCGTCCGGGGCGCCGGGGGCCGGCACGCCCGCGAGCCCCAGGATCCAGGCGGCGACGAGGGTGAGGGGGAGGATGATGACGCCCATGGCGTCAGCCTACGGGGCCAGGCCCAGCAGTTCGCGCGCGGTCTCCGCGGGTGCCTCCTCGGCCGGGAAGTGTCCGCAGTCGAGCCCGCGCCCGCGCACGTGCACGCCCTCGCCCCGCCACGTCCCCAGCACGTCGTAGATGCGGTGCATCGCCCCCCGGGTCCCCCAGAGCACCAGCAGGGGGCACCCGAGTCGCTGCCCGGCATCCGCGGCGTCGTGCTCCAGGTCGATGGTGGCCGCGGCACGGTAGTCCTCGCACTGGGCGTGGATGGTCGCGGGGTCATCGAAGGCGCGCTCGTACTCCGTGAGCGCGTCGGGGTCGAACCGGAAGCCGGGCGCGGCCCACCGGCGGAGCGTCTCGCCGAGCCACCCGCGGGGGTCGGCGCCGATCATGCGCTCGGGCAGCCCATCCGGCTGGATGAGGAAGAACCAGTGGTAGTAGGCGGTCGCGAGCGCCTGGTCGGTGGTGGCGAACACCGTTGCCGTGGGCACGATGTCCAGGACCGCGGCGGCTGTCACCCGGTCCGGGTGGTCCAGGCACATGCGGCGCGCCACACGCCCCCCGCGGTCATGACCCGCCACCGCGAATGCGTCGAACCCCAGGGCCGACATCACCTCCACCTGATCCCGGGCCATCGCGCGCTTGGAGTACCCCCCGTGGTCGGCGCCGGCCTCGGGCCGCCCGCTCGCGCCATAGCCCCGCAAGTCGGTGCACACGACCGTGAAGTGCTCGACCAGCATGGGCGCGACCCGGTGCCACATGGCCATCGTCTGGGGGAATCCGTGCAGCAGCAGCAGTGGCGGGCCGGAACCCGCCACTGCCACCGCGATGTCCGTGCCGGTCACGCCGATGGTGGATCGGCGGAACCCGGCGAGCGGCGTCACGCCCCGCCCTTCTCCGTGATCGTGATGGTCGTGATGGTCACGACCGGGTCGGGCGCCTCGGTGCCGGGCGCGGCCATGGTGGAGATCCGGTCCGCGACGTCCTGCCCCTTTGTCACCTGCCCGAACAGCGAGTAGGCCGCCGGCAGGGCCACGCCCTGGTCACCGACGATGATGAAGAACTGCGACCCGTTGGTGTTGGGGCCGGAATTGGCCATGGCGACCGACCCGATCGTGTACGCGCCGCTCTTCGGCAGTTCGTCCGCAAACTGGTAGCCGGGACCGCCCGCGCCGGTGCCCTGGGGGTCGCCGCCCTGGATCACGAAGCCGGGGATGACCCGGTGGAACGTGACCCCGTCGTAGAACCCCTGCCGGGCGAGGAACACGAAGTTGTTCACCGTTGCGGGTGCCTGCTTCGCGTCGAGCGCGATCTGGATCTCGCCCTCGGACGTCGTCAGGGCGGCCGTGTAGGTGGCGTTCACGTCGATCGCCATCTCCGGTGGGGAGGACCACGACTTCGCGCCGGCTGCGGTGGCGGTCGCCGCGGGGTCCGTGCCCGCCGCCGAATCGGAGGAGCCGCAGCCGGCGAGTACCGGGGCGGCAACGAGGGCCGCGACGGCGGCCGTGATGATGAGTCGTCTCATGGTGCTGAGGATACCTGTCACGTTCCCTGCACCCCGGCGGGGGGTTACGGTGAGGGGGCCATGCCGTCGATGCCGCCATCCGGGGCCCCTGCTGCGCGTTGCGTGCCCAGCGCGCCGGCGCCCGGCGCCCGTCGGCCGCATCCGCTCCGTCGTGCCGGTGGGGACGCGGCCCGGTCCCGCGCGCGCTGGGCTCCCCCTTCGCGCCCCGACCGCCCCGCCCCGGCCTCACCGCGGCGGGCCTCCCGGCCCGTAGGCGCCTCCCCGGCGGACGGGGCCATCCGTTGAGGCGGCGATCCGTCGTCCTCACGGCACTCGCCGTGGCACTCATCTCCGCACCGGCGGGGCTGTCCCATTCGGGGGTGCGGTCCACCACGCCGAAGGCCGGCTCGGTCGTGCGTGCGCTCCCGGCGACCGTGGCGATGATCTTCGGCGATCGGCTCCTGCGGGTCATCAGCGTCCAGGTGCGTGATTCGACGGGCCGCGACCACGCGGTGGGCGCACGGCTCAACCCCCGCGACGCGGCGATGGTCCTGGTCCGCACGCGGCGTCCGGTCGCCGGCCGCTACACGGTGACCTGGAAGGTCCAGTCCGAGGACGGGCACTCCGCGGCGGGCACTTTCACGTTCCGTGTCCGTGGGTCATGAGCGGCGGGCGTGCCGGCGGCGGCGTGGCGGCGGTTCGTGCCGTGGCCAGATCACGTCGTCTGAAGTGGTGTAACGGGCACTCACTGCAGGCCTATTGCACCACCTCTACCGACGTGACCCGCATGGCAGCTCCGCAAACAGCCCCCATCGTGAGCGGATGCACTTCACGTACATCTTGTACGACTCGTACACCCGTCTGCTATATTCGGCCCATAACGGCAAGGCTTGGGAGCCATGACGACGCATACCGAGACCCTCGGCCTCACTGAGATCAGGGACGACATCCGCACCAAGTACAACGACGCACGCCATGGCGTCCCGGTAGGGGCACGACGCGCACACGACGACGGCGCGGTCGTCTGGCTGGATATGGCCCGATTCCTTGATCTGCTCCGGGATTACGCGTTCACACCTGAGGTTTATGCCGCGGGACCCACACAGGTGGGAATCTGGCTGCCCCAGTTCGGGATCTACGGCATTGGTGACGACCTCGGCCTGGCCGAAGCGGATCTCCTTGACGAAATGCGCGTCTACGTCGACGGCTATCTCGATGACCTGGATGCATTTCAAGCCGATCCCGTCCGACGATCTCACTACCCGCACGTTCTGCGTGCAGCGGTCGCGCAGATGTCTGGCGCACTGCACTCGGTGATCTTCGAAGACGAGAACGCGTCCGGAAGCAACTAGATCGGCATGCCCAAGCTCCCGACGTGGCGCGATATTCGCCGCTTTTGCGAAATCGACGGTTGGGAGGAGAAGACGACCAGCCGGGGAGGAACGCCGGATCACTACCGATTTCGCAAGCGCCTTCCCGACGGACGCAATCTGACAACGAAGGCGTCTCACGGATCGGGGGGTATTGAGGACCCCGGACTGTGGGCGCGCATCTGGAAGGATCAACTCGCCCTCGAGGGCGAGCAGGACTTCTGGGACTGTCTTGCCAGCGGGTGCCCCATTGAGCGCGACGTGTCACCTATGGCGACACCTCCGTCTGCCGACCGCCTGGACTATGGGCTCGTGCGGCGCTTAGAGGCTGTGCTTGGTGTTCCGCCCCACGAGGCAGTCCGCCTTACCCGGGAAGAGGCAGTCCGTCGTTTGCGTGAAGCCCAAGGTGATACGCCGTAGCCAGGGCGCTTGTCTACGCGCGCGGCGTATCACGGCCGAGTCGAGCAACTGCTCGCCGGCGAACCTTTATCAGAGGTAGTGGAGACGTCCTTTTCGACTACTCCAGAAGTTGAGCCAGGAGAGTCGGAGAGCGGGTGAGCGGAGTCGAACCGCCATCAGAAGCTTGGAAGGCTCCTGCTCTGCCATTGAGCTCCACCCGCGCGCGCCCGGCAGCCTAGCCGCCGCTGGGCCCGCCTACCCCCGGAGGGCCAAGCCCTCCGCATGGAGGCGGCGCGCGCGCTCCATGTTGACCGCGTCCGGTCCGTCTCCGTCCTCGCCCGGCACCTCGAGGATCACGGGCAGGCCCTGGAGGGCGGGGTGACCGAGGATGCGGCGGAACCCGTCCTCGCCGATGAGTCCCTCGCCGATGTTCTCGTGGCGGTCCCGGTTGCTGTCGAACTCCGTCTTGCTGTCGTTGAGGTGGAGGCACCTGAGGCGGTTGATGCCGACGGTGCGGTCGAACTCGTCGAGGACCCGGTCAATGCCGCCGTCCTCATGGATGGGGAAGCCGGAGGCGAACAGGTGCTGGGTGTCGAGGCAGAAACCCAGGCGGTCATCGTGGCCGGTGGCGTCGGCGACGGCCCGCAGCTGCCCGAAGGTGCGCCCGATGGTGTCGCCCGCACCCGCCGTGTTCTCGAGGTAGATCGCGCATTCGCCCGGCACGGCGTCGAGCGCCTCGGCGATCCCGGCGCCGATGCGGGCGATCGCCTCGTCGGTGGTGCTCCCCTTGCTCGACCCCACGTGGAGCACCACGCCGGAGAGCCCCAGCGCCTCACCGATCTCCAGGTGCTGCCGCAGGCTCTCGATGGACGTGCGGTAGATGTTGCGCGTGATGGCCTTCGCGGGCGGCCCGGTGGGCACCTCGCGGTCCGGGGCGCCGAGGTTCATCAGGTACAGCCCGTGGCTCACCAGCGGCCCCATGCCGGCCTCCGTGGCCTTCTCGCGGAACGCGGCGATCTCCGCAGCGGAGTGGTGGGTGGGGCGCCAGGTGCGCGGGTTGTGCGTGAACACCTGCAGGCTCTCGCACCCGATAGCCCGGCCGCGGGCGATGGCACGGCTGATGCCGCCGCTGCTGGACACGTGGGCTCCGAACCTCATGTCATCCATCCTATGCGTACGGCGCGGGGCGGCCACCGCGTGCCGCTATCCTGCCGCGCGTGCCGGAGGCAGACACCATTCAGGCCCGACCGCTGCGGGTGCGCTTCGCACCCAGTCCCACGGGATCGCTGCACGTGGGTGGTGCACGCACCGCCCTCTTCAACTGGCTGGCGGCCCGCCACGCAGGCGGGGTGTTCATCCTGCGGCTCGAGGACACCGACCGCGAGCGCTCCACTCCCGAGAGCGAGGCGGAGATCCTGCGCGTGATGCAGTGGATGGGCCTCGACTGGGACGAGGGGCCATTCCGGCAGAGTGAGCGCGACGGCATCTACCGCGACTGCATTGATCGCCTCCGGGCGGCGGGCTCCGTGTACGCCGCATGGGAGACCGCCGAGGAGCTCGACGCCATGCGCGCGGAGGCGCGGGCCAACAAGCAGGCACCGGTGGTGCGGGGGCGTCTCGACCACACGGCGGAGGAGATCGCCGCCTTCGAGGCGCAGGGGCGCACCCCGGTCTGGCGCTTCGCGGTCCCGCTGCCGGGCGAGACGGTGATCGAGGACCTGATCCGCGGCACGGTCACCTTCGACCACGCGCAGATCGAGGACTTCGTCGTCGCGCGCTCCGACGGCTCGCCCACCTACAACCTGGCGGCCGCGGTGGACGACATGGAGATGGGCATCACGCGGGTCATCCGCGGGGAGGACCACCTCAGCAACACGCCCAAGCAGATGCTGGTGATCCGGGGGCTCGGCGGTGAGCCGCCCGAGTACGCGCACGTGCCGCTCATCCTGGGCACCGACAAGAAGCGCCTGTCCAAGCGTCACGGCGCGGCGTCGGTGGAGGAACTTGAGGCGGATGGGTTCCTGCCGCAGCCGGTGCGGAACGCCCTCGCGCTCCTTGGGTGGTCGTATGACGACAAGACCACCACCTTCACGCTCGACGACCTCATCGAGCGGTTCGACGTCTCGCGCGTGTCGAAGAGCCCCGCGGTGTTCGACCTCAAGAAGCTGGAGGTCATGAGTGGGCGCTACCTGCGCGCGATGGACGCCGGGGAGTTCTCCGACGCCCTCCTCGCGTACCTGCACGCGGTGGGCTACTTCGCGGACAAGGCCCCCGACGCACCCGACCTCGCCCGCTCCACCGCACCGCTGGTGCAGCGCAAGGTCAGCCGTCTGTCCGAGTACGACCGTCTGGCCGGGTGGCTCTTCCGCCCGCTCGGGTTCGAACCCGAGGCCCTCGCCGTACTGGAGGCGGACATCCGGCAGTCGATCCAGTGCATCGGCGGCGGGCTCGGCCGCATCGAGGTGCTCGCCGACTTCACCCTGGACACCATCAAGGACGCCCTCTCGGACCAGCTGCACATCCAGGGTCTGACCGCGCGCGAGTTCCTCGAGCCCCAGCGCATCGCCATCACGGGCCAGGTGATCTCCACCGGCATCTACGAGAGCATCGCGCTGCTCGGCCGCGAGGCGGCGGTGGCGCGCTACCGCACGACCCTGGGCCTGCTCGCGGAGCAGTGGACGGGGGGCGACTGATGGTCCGCCGCTTGCTGGCCGGCGGCCTCGGCCGGGCCGTCATCATCCTCGGCATCGCCTTCTTCGCCGTCTACGCCATCGTGGCGCTGGTCCTCGCCCGCACGGGGCTCGCGAACGCCGAGGGCATCGCGGCCGGGATCATGGGCTACCTCTTCATCATGGCCGTGGTCGGCCTCTGGCTCGCGGAGCGCCGCCGGCACACGCGCCCTGGCCCCGTGGCGGAGGAGTTCCTCATGAACAACGGTGACGTGCGCGACATGATCGGGGCCCCGGTGAGGGTGAACATCCCATCGCCGCCTCCTGCCGTCACGGGCCCGGGGCAGGTGAGTGTGGACTGCTTCATCACGGGCCCCGACGGGTCGGGCGAGGCCATGGTGGTGCTGGCCCGTCTCGGCCGGGGGTACCAGGTGCTGGGCGCGGACCTCGACATCGCGGGCGTGCGGAGGTCGGTCGCCGCCTGAGGCACCGCCCCGGCGCGCGGGTCCGGCGGGCCGCCCTGATCATCGCGACGCCGGCCACCGCACTGGCGGCGGCTACCCCTGGGCGGCGCGCACCATCCGGCGCACCACGCGTGCGAGCAGGGCGTCCTGCATGCGCAGCGGGAGGACCCCGATCGCCCAGATGGGCCGTGCATTGCCCCCCACGATCGGCTTGAGCGGCGCTCTGCCCGGTCCGATCACCGTCTCCACGAGTTCCGCCACCCGCGCGGGCTGCACCGCTGCGTTGCCCGCCGCCCGGCGCATGAGGACGAGCCCGCCCTCCACGAAGGCGTGCTGGTCGGGGTACGGCCCGTCCGACGGCACGCCCGCCGAATCCTGCTTGGCCTCGAGCGGCGTGGCGATCGCCGCGGCGCGGATGCACACCACGCGCACGCCGTGGGGACGGATCTCACGCCTCAACTGGTCGGCCCACGCCTCGAGCGCTGCCTTCGACGGTGCGTAGCCGCCGTTGTAGGGAAGCACCGTGTGGGTCATGAGCGCGCTGTTGATCACCAGTGTGCCGCGGGCCGCGCGCAGTTGCGGGAGCAGCGCCTGGATCACCCGTACCGAGCCAAGGTAGTTGACGGCGACCAACCGCTCGAGGGTCGCCACCGGGCACCCCTCCGCGGTGACATCCCCCGTGCCGTTGGCGATCCCGGCGTTGCTGAACATGGCATCCAGCCGGCCACCGGTGATACGTGCGACGCCAGCCGCGAGGTCGCTGACCTCGGCGTCCGAGGTCACGTCGCACCGAACCGGGATCATCCGGTCGGGGTGCCCGGCGGCCTCCCGGAGAGCGTCGCCATCGGCATCGCGGCGCACCGTGGCGATCACCCGGTAGCCCTGTGCGTTCAGGTGGAGCGCGGTCTCGCGGCCGATGCCGCTCGAGGCGCCGGTGATCAGGATTGTGCGGGGAGCCGGCATGGTGCGATCCTACGTCGGGCCGGCGTTGATAGCCTCGACCGGGACGGGACGTGGCGCAGCC
>SXGT01194605.1_pt1 | contig 23847 bp, 26 predicted proteins | sample 3176221 | NCBI WGS metagenome assembly SXGT01 (sample SAMN11356862, study PRJNA531348) | freshwater metagenome | isolation source: freshwater sample F1-120 | place: China: Fuxian Lake, Yuxi | collected 2017-12-25
AAATTACTTGTAGTATAATAATATTTAAAATAATTAATTTTTCATAGTCTTTATGATTTATGAGTTTAAATTTGAAGATAATGATGTTGTGCTTCTTGTTTTCAACAAAGTTCGTGACCAATATAGATCAAAAAAAGAACCGTATTCGAGTTATGTGAGATTGAGAACAAAAGACCTTACTCTTTTGGCTTTTGATTCTGGAAGAGAACCAGTTATTAGATTCGCTGAAGAATGTCGTGCGAAATATTCGGTCAGAGAATTTGAAAATTTGGATTTGTAATTTTTTGAGGTCTTTAAAGATTCTAATGTTTGTGTGCGTATTTGCCTTCTTCGTGATTTATATCTAAGATTTTTATTTTGAAGATTAAAGTTTTTCCTGCGAGAGGATGATTCATATCTAAAGTTATAGTTTCTTCATCAACTGCTGAAATTTGAACAGGAAATTGTCTGCCGTCTGGTGTGCCTACAACCATAGTCATTCCAGCCTCTGGAACTTGATCTTGAGGTAATTGGTTTCTTGGAACTTTTTGTTGTAATTGGGGATTGTGTTCTCCATATGCTTCTGAAGGTTTCAGAGTAAACTCTTTTTCTTCATCTTTTGACATTCCTAAAACAGCGTTGTCAAATCCTGGAACAACGTGTCCTTCTCCTGCTTTGAATTCAAGAGGATGTTCATGTTCTCCGTGAGATGAAGCGTCAAAGACTTCGCCATTTTCAAAACGACCTTCGTAATGCAATGCGACTAAATCTCCTTTCTTGATTTTTTCCATTGACTTTGCAATTTTGAGGTTTTATAAAGTTGTTGATTTATCTTCTAAAATAAAACCCATATGATTTATTGGAAAAAATCTATACGATCTAAATGAATTACTCTAATCTTTATTTTATCGTCTATGACATCCTTAATACCACAATCTTTATTAAGAGATATTTTCAGTTTGTGTTTATGGGTGTTGAAATTCTTGATTCTAAAAAATTTGATTCTTTTACGTCAAAAGGAACTTCGATAGTGGATTTCTACGCCGACTGGTGTGGACCTTGTAAAATAATGGCTCCTGCATTTGAGAAGGCTTCTGGAAAATTTAAAGAAGTTAGGTTTGCTAAAATAAATGTTGAGGGTAATCAAGAAATCGCGGGACGTTACGGAGTTATGAGCATTCCGACAGTTGTAGTTTTCAAGAACGGAAATGTTAAGGATATTCATACTGGTGCTTTAAATGAAGCAGAAATTGTTAAATTAGTTGAGAAATATAAATAATCAATTTGGTATGTATTGCGAATATTTAAAAACAGATTTTGAAGTATTTATTTTATCAGGGAGATACGGCCTCGTAGCTCAGCCTGGCCAGAGCACCGCGCTCTTAACGCGGGTGTCGAGGGTTCAAATCCCTTCGGGGCCATGAGATTATTTAAGCGTGAATAAATAAAACCTAATTAAAAGCGACATCCCCTATACAATTTGCTTATTTTACAGGAGATTAAAAAAATATGAATTGGGCAACTTGATTTATGCTAAAGACTAAAAAATAAATACTTGTTTTTAGATAAGGAATATTGGGATAATTTTTGAAGTGTTATTAACATAAGAAAATTGCACATCAATTATTTTTCAGATATTTGAATTGGTTAAGTTTGTTTAGGATTGAGGTCTTAACCACAAAGTTTAAAAAGCAATTTTTACAAATGATAATTATCTTCAAAGTCATCATTAATCAATGACTTTTGCCGACGACCATGCACGCACTAAAACCCAAACACGCAAAATTAAAATCTGACGAGGTGAAACAACTTCTTGAAAAATATAACATCTCTTCCGCACAGCTCCCTAAAATCAAATCTACAGATCCTTCACTTCCTGAAGGATGCCAAGTTGGAGACGTAATAAAAATTGAGCGCAATTTCAGAGAAAGTAATAAAATTTATTTTAGGGTGGTTGTATGAACGCGGACAAGCATCTTCTTGTTAAGAGATACTTGCAACAACATTCACTTGTAGAATCGAATATCAGAAGCTTTAACGATTTTGTCGAGAGAAGAATACAGGCAATTGTAAATGAATTGAACGAAACTATCCCACAGGAAGAAGTAAAAATTAAATTCGGCAAGATTAGAATTGGTAAACCTAATATAATTGAAGCAGATGGTAGTCTTGCACAAATAAGCCCTGTTGAGGCACGATTACGCAAACTAACTTATTCCGCGCCGATTTATGTGGAAATAAATGTAGATTTTGGAGAGAATTCTGACAGCGCTGAAGTTGAAATAGGCAGAATTCCTATTATTGTTAAAAGTAATATCTGTAACACGCATGGTCTTGGTAAAGAACAAATGCAAGAACAATTGATGGACCCGCTTGACCCTGGAGGATACTTTATTGTGAATGGAAATGAACGAGTAATAGTCATGGCTGAAGATTTGGCGCCGAACCAACCATTTATCGATGAGGGACGCAAGGGACTATTATTAAGAATGTTTTCACAACGAGGACCCTATAGAATTCCGACTACTGTTTCTGAAACGTCTGATGGACTTCTTGAAGTGACGTTCAGCAGACTGAAAAATATTCCTGCAATTGTTGTTATTAAAGCGTTAGGCATGCTCGCTGAAGCAGAAATTGCAAAATATATAGGCAAGCAGGACGATACAGTTATTGTTAATTTGTATGAATATGCGAAAGTCCAACAACCGAAAGACGCTTTTATGATAATTGCTGAACTTTCAGGAATACAGGGCACTGAAAAAGAAATTCTTGAAAGAGTCAAACAACGACTCGATTCTTACTTTTTGCCACATATTGGCTTGACTAAAGATTCGCGTATGGAAAAAGCTATTACGCTTTGTAAATTAGTGAAGCAGTTTTTGCAAGCGAAGAATGACAAGACTTTGCGCACTGACAAAGATCACTACGCAAACAAACGTATTAAACTATCGGGAGATTTGCTCGCTGATTTGTTCAGAGTTAATATGAATATTTTAGTCAAAGATATCCAATACACTTTGCAAAAAGTAGCGAAACGTAAAAAGTTTTATTCTGTGAAAACAGTCGCTAAATCCACATTATTTACCCATAGAATTGAAAGTGCTATTGCAACTGGTGCGTGGATTGGAGAACGTAGTGGAGTGACTCAAAACATGTCTAAGAACAATTATCTTGATATGCTTTCATCTTTGCAAAGAGTTTCGAGCATGTTGCCGGATGAGCAGGAAAATTTTGCGGCAAGAACTTTGCACCCGACCCATTATGGAAGATTCTGTCCTACTGAAACTCCAGAAGGAACTGAAATTGGTCTTAGAAAAAATTTGGCAATATTGTCGAAAATTTCAACTGCACCAGACATAAATGAAAAAGAAATTATCAAGAAGATTTGTGATATGGGTCTCAATGATGAAACTGGGCGCGATGTTTTCTTCAATGGAAGATATATTGGTATGGCGCAAAATAGTGAAGATTTTGTGATGACCGTAAGAAATGCTAGAAGAAAGGCACAACTTCCAGAATATTTAGGAATTACCAGCAACAGTCCTGCAAAAACAATTATGATATCTACAGAAATCGGCAGAGTGTTGAGACCGTTGATAATCGTCGATAATGGAGCGATTGCATTAAAGGACGAGCATTTAGTTCTTTTAGAGCAAGGCGCATTACATTGGAGAGATTTAATTAAAGAAGGAGTTATTGAATATATTGACGCTGCTGAAGAGGAAGATACGTTGGTTGCGCAGAGTGTGGATAAAGTGACTGCGAAACATACACATGTTGAAATTGATCCTGTTGCTATTTTTGGTTTGGTTACGTCGCTCGTGCCATTCGCAAATCACGACCAAGCTTCCCGTCTATTGAGAGGAAGCAAAACTTTGCGTCAATCTCTTGGACTATATGCAGCGAATTATCAAGTAAGACTTGACACTAATTCGTCAGTGTTGCATTATCCACAGAATCCAATTGTGAAGAGCTTTATTTTTGACACTTTGAAAATTTATCCTGCTGGACAGAATATTGTCGTCGCAGTGATGCCATATGAGGGATATAATTTAGAGGACGCAACAATTCTTAGCAGAGCAAGTATTGAGCGAGGTATGGGACGAAGCACTTACTTCAAACCATATGAGGCGACTGAATTGAATTATGCTGGTGGACTCAAAGACGAAATAGTTATTCCTGACAAAGATACTTCGGGATATAGAACTGAGGCTGCTTACAGATTTTTGGAAGATGATGGAATTGTTTATCCTGAAGCGCAATTAAACGCTTCTGAAGTTTTGATTGGAAGAACTACTCCTCCAAAGTTCTTGTCTGAAGCAAAGGACTTGAGTATTCAGTCAAAAAAAGAAGGAAGCGTGCCGATAAAACAAGGAGAGAGTGGAGTTGTCGATGCTGTTTTCATAACTGCCGATAGTGAAGGGAACAAAATTGCGCAAGTTAGACTTCGCGATCACAGAATTCCTGAGCCAGGAGATAAATTCTCTACACCACACGGACAGAAAGGAGTGGTTGGATTGCTTGCTGATTCTAAAGATATTCCGTTCACCTCAAAAGGTGTAAAACCCGACTTGATTTTCAATCCGCACGGAATTCCGAGTAGAATGACTGTCGGGTATATGATAGAAGTTCTTGCTGGAAAAGTTGGTGCTACGACGGGAACATTTATTGATGGAACTCCATTTACTGGCGCAAAAGTTGAGGACTTGGAAAAACAATTGATGCAAATGGGCTTCAGCTACGATGGAAAAGAAGCAATGTATGATGGAGTTACTGGCAGAAAGATGGACACTAGAATTTATATTGGAAACATGTATTATTTGAAACTTGTGCATATGGTTAAGAACAAATTGCAAGCGCGTGCATCTGGTAAAGTTACTTTGTTGACTAGACAACCAGTCGAGGGAAGAGCTCGCGGTGGCGCTTTGAGATTGGGAGAAATGGAACAACAAGCACTTGTTGGACACGGCGCTTCTTTGCTATTAAAAGAAAGATACGACTCCGACAAAACGATAATTTATATTTGCTCAAATTGTGGAGGACTTGGTGTTAAAGATACAATTAGAAACAAGACGTACTGCCCTATGTGTGGTGGAAGCGAGATTGAACCGCTGGAAGTTGCATACGCATTTAAATTGCTCGTTGAAGAGCTTTTAGGATTACACATCCTGACTTCATTTGAGCTGAAAAACAAATACGAATAATGGCAATGGATATAGTAAAGAAGCAAGTGAAATCGTTGAAGTTTAGTTTGGTTAGCCCTGAGCAAATTAAAAAACTAAGCACTGCGAAGATTGTTACGCCAGAACTTTACGACATTGACGGCTTCCCTGTCGATGGAGGATTGATGGATTTGCGGTTGGGAGCAATTGATCCTGGAGTCAGATGCCGAACTTGTGGTGGACGATTAAAAGAATGTCTTGGACATCCTGGAAGTATTGAGATGGCGAGACCTGTCGTACACATAAAATATATTCCATTGATTGAATTATTCTTGAGAAGTTTCTGTCACCAGTGTGGAAAGTTAACGCTTGAAGAGGAAAAGCAGAAAAAGTATACTCCTGCTGAAAGGGCGAAGAAGGCTCGCGATAAGAAGAAATGTCCATTTTGTAATATAGATATAGAACGTATAAAACTTGAGAAACCGACGTCATTTTACGCAGGCAAGAAAAGAATTTTCCCTAATGAAATAAGAGAATTATTAGTTAAAGTTTCAGATGAAGAGATAAAAAAGATTGGGATAAATCCAAAAACTTTCAGACCAGAATGGGCAATACTTTCGCAGTTGCTTGTGCCGAGTGTGACTGTCAGACCATCAATAACTCTTGATACTGGAGAGAGAAGTGAAGATGATTTGACTCATAAAGTTTCAGATATAATTCGTGCTAATCAAAGATTATGGGAAAATTTGAACGCTGGTGCACCTGAAGTTATCATTGAAGATTTGTGGGATTTATTGCAATATCATGTCACGACATTTTTTGATAATAATATCTCTAAAATTCCACCAGCAAGACATCGTTCTGGTCAGCCACTGAAAACTATAACTGAAAGAATTAAAGGAAAAGAAGGACGTATCAGAAAAAATCTTGCTGGAAAGAGAGTTAATTTCTCCGCAAGAACAGTTGTATCGCCTGACCCTTACCTGAAACTTGAGGAAGTTGGTGTGCCTTTTGAAGTTGCGAAAATAATCACTGTTTCTGAAGGTGTGACTACTATAAACATGGAATACATGAAAACACTTATCAGGAAAGGCGAGAATTATCCTGGTGCGAATTATATTGTTAGACCGGACGGAAAGAAAAAAAGAATTACTGAGGATTTGAAGGAAGAAATTTGCGCAGAACTTGTACCGGGCTACAAAGTTGAAAGACATTTGATGGACGGAGATATAGTTCTATTTAACCGACATCCTTCGTTACATAAACAGAGCCTGATGGCTCATTATGTGAGAGTTTTGCCACATAAAACTTTCAGAGTTCACCCTGCTGTTGTGTTCCCATATAACGCTGACTTCGACGGAGATGAAGTAAATATACACTCTCCTCAAACAGAGGAAGCTCGCTCTGAAGCGACCACTTTGTTGAGTATAAAGAATAATATTATCTCCACCAAGAATAATACAAATTTAATTGGATTAACACTTGATGCGCTTACTGGAAATTATATTCTCGGAAAAGATAAACTGAACAAGTCTGATGCAGATCAATTCTTGTTTATGGCTGGAGTAATGAATGATAAAACTAAGGCACTTGATGGAGTTGATGTCTTTTCTCAAATATTGCCAAAAGATGAAAACTTGAAGATTCCAAAAGAACTTACCGACGAGGAAACTTTGGGACTTGAAAATGGAAGCATGGTCAAATATATTGACAAACACTTTGGAAGAGATGCGGTTATGGATGCTATACAAAAATCTGCGAAGCTAGGAATTTCTTACATTACTCACAGAGGATTTTCCCTCGGGTTGAGAGACCTTGACGTTTCACAAAAAGTTAAAGGTATCGCAAAGAATATCATTGATACTGCACGCGCGAAAACTTTGAAAATAATTGACGAAGCACGCAACGAGACACTCGAATTGTTGCCGGGTAAGAGCATAGACGAAACAAAAGAGATTAGAATTTCTCAAGCTTTGAACGAAGTGCGTACTGAAGTAAGCAAGATAGTCAAAGAGAATACTTCGCGTGAAAGTAATATCAGCAAGATGATTATGTCTGGTGCAGCTGGAAGCGCGATGAACCTAACTCATATTGGATGTTGTGTCGGACAGCAAATCTTATGGAATAAACGAATCGAGTTTGGATATTCTGGAAGAACTACTTCACATTTTGAAGGAGGAGATACTGGACCTGAAGCACACGGATTCATTCAATCTTCATTCTTTGAAGGTTTGAAGCCTACTGAATTTTTCTTTGGAGCAATAACTGGACGAGACGGATTAATGGATCTCGCGTTGAGAACACCAAAGTCTGGTTACTTGTATAGAAGACTTGTCAGTGCATTGCAAGATTTGAAAGTTGAATATGATGGCACTGTAAGAGATGCTTCTGAAAATGTTGTCCAGTTCGCATATGGTGGCGATGGAAAAGACGTTTCTGAATTACACACTGGAAAGAAGATACAACCTGGAGAGGCTGTTGGAGTTACGACGTCGCAATCATTCGGAGAAGCATCAACGCAGATGGTTCTGAACGTATTCCACTCTGCTGGAGTTGCAGAAATGCAAGTAACTTTAGGATTGCCACGACTGATTGAAATATTTGATGCGCGAAAAGAGCCATCTACTCCATCTATGGAAATTTTCTTGGAAAGAGATTTCAACAATGAGAAAGATGCGCGCGACATTGCTGAAAAATTGAAGGAAGTTAAATTAGGAGAAGTTGCTTCCGAAGTGCATATTGATTTCACGAGCAAGAAAATTGAAATCGCTCTTGATTCCGTCGCTTTGAAAACTGTACACGCTGGTCCTCAGAAAGTTGCTGAGCGTCTAAATGAAAAGGGATTTGAGGCAAAGCAACGCGATAATACTATTTCGGTGCACATGCCAGAATTAACATTTAGAGAATTGTATAAGCTAAAAGAAAAACTCAAGAACACAATTATTTCAGGAATTAAGGATATTCGCCAAGTTATTGTTGCGCATCGTGGAAGAGATTTTGTTATCTTGACTGCTGGAAGTAATCTGAAAGATGTTTTGGAATTTAAGGGTGTTGACGCTGATAAGGTTTTCACAAATAATATTCACGAAATCTCTGAAGTGATTGGAGTTGAGGCTGCGCACGAAGCAATTTTCATTGAAATCAAGAAAGTTCTTGAAAGTCAGGGATTAAATATTGACGACCACCATCTTGATCTGATTTCCGACGCGATGACTACTACTGGAACTGTGAAGGGTGTGACGCGTATGGGAATTATATCGAGCAAATCAAGTATTTTCGCCAGAGCTGCTTTCGAGACGCCGGACAAACAGTTTGTCAATGCAACTATTCAAGGTAAAAAAGATGAATTGGCGTCGGTAATTGAAAATATCATTCTGAATCAACCCGTGCCTATCGGAACAGGTCTTCCAGGATTACTCGTGAAAATAACTGGTCCCCTTGTTGAAAAGCGAGAGAAGAAAAAATAAATTTTAGAGAGATTATTCTGTTTGACGCAAATATTAATTTGAATAGAGGAAGTTTTATAAAGGAATTCAATAATTAAGATTATCAAATGGCGACGATTAATATGCAGACGATGCGTTATATGAATTTACTTTTCCGTGTGGCGCACGTGAAGGCGACGAAGTGTTTTGTTTATAACAATACGATTTATTTTGCTGTATCTCCGAAATTGTTTTCCCACGCTCTCGGTCCAGAAAACCGAAATGTAAAAATAATTTCAGAACAACTTGGAAAACGCATTAGAATTATTCGTGACGTCAAAGAAGATGTTTCGGGAGTTTCAAAATTCATTGAATCCGTCGTGTCACCAGTCAGTTTTGTTTCGCTGGAAATTCAAGATAGTGTTTTTATTCTTACAGCTGGTTCACGTGAACGTGCTGCAACTTTGATTGGGCGAAATAAATCAAGACTTGACGAACTGAGCAATGTTCTGGAATCTTATTTCGGAAAGGCCTTGAAAATTATTTAATTAAATTAAAATTTAATGTGAGTATAAAAGTAAATTGAGTTTCTGATAAAATTGTTTGTCTTAATTTAAAACAGAATTTAATTTTGAAGTTATAATGGAGAGATAATTAAAATGAAATTATTATTATCAATTAAGGTCTATCTTTAGCAAAGAGTTGTAAAAAATTTAGACAAATTTATAGGATACAACAATTTCTGTCTGTTCAAAATAAGATTATTGAACATGACAACGTGATTAAATCTTATATAATAAGATTTAAAAACCAATTTTACACAGCAGATATACATGGGTTTAATGAATGCGAAAAAATTAATGAAAAACCGTAAAAAGTTTAGATGGAATGATAGAGCTTACACTGTTCGTGAACTGGGTTTGAGAGAGAAAGCTGATCCCTTGGAAGGTGCTTCGCAAGCGAAAGGAATTGTCGTTAGTAAGTTTCAAAAAGAAGCAGCTCAACCGTCATCTGGAATGAGAAAATGCTGTAAAGTTCAGCTTGTTAAGAGTGGAGTTTCCGTCGGTGCATTTATTCCAGGAAATTTGGCACAAAAATTTGTTGACGAACACGACGAAGTTATGATTGAGCGTATTGGTGGAAAGCAGGGACGTTCAAAAGGAAACATTAGAGGAATTAGATTTAGAGTAATTAAAGTAAATGACCAACCACTACACTTGTTGTGGAAGGGTAAAATCGAAAAGGGAAGAAGATAATGAAAAAAATAAATTTTTCAAATGTTCACTTAAAGGGGTTAAGTATCGCATAATGAGCTTCAAAGTTTTTGATATGTATGATATGGGTGAAGTTAAAGTTAAGGACATGGCTCTTGTACCTTATATTAATTTATCTGACAGACTTCTGATTAAATCTCATGGCAGAAACATTGGAAAATTCACACAGGCAAAGATGCACATTTTGGAAAGGCTTGCGAATAGGATTGCGGTTTCGGGTCATTCTGGAAGAAAACATAAAATAATTACTTCGCATTCTTCAGGAAAATACGGTAGAAATATGCAGACAGTTATTGAGGCTATGACAATTATTTTTGAAAGAAAGAAAACGAATCCTGTTCAGCTTGTTGTACAGGCGATTGAAAATGCTTCACCGCGCGATGAAACTACGACTATTGAATATGGCGGAGCAAGATATCCTCAAGCAGTTGATGTTTCACCGTTGAGACGCGTGAACCTTGCAGTGAGATGGCTTGTGCAGGGATCTTACCAACGCTGTTTTGGAAAGAAAAAGAAAATGGCAGAATCGCTCGCACAAGAAATCATAAATGCTGCGGATATGAACATGGAAAGTTATGCTCTTTCTAAAAAGAACGAAGCTGAGAAACAAGCTGATTCTGCTCGATAATTCTTAAAATCTTGAATGAATTTTAAGAAATTTTTTTAAGCAAACATAATCCTCTTTATTTATGATGTTTCAGGAAAACTGCATATTCTGTAAAATTGTAAAGGGCGAAGTTCCATCTCATAAAATTTAGGAAGATAATAAACATCTTGCTTTCCTCAGTATTTTTCCAAACACTGAAGGATTTTCTGTGGTAATTACTAAATATCATTATTCTATCTACGTGTTTGATCTTCCTGATAAAGTCTTAAATGATTTAGTGATTGCTGTTAAGAAGGTAGCTAAACTTCTTGATTCAAAACTTAGTGATGTTGGAAGAACTGGTATGATATTTGAAGGTTTTGGCGTAAATCATATTCATGCTAAATTATTTCCAATGCACGGCACTAAAATGAAGGACTGGAAACCCTTAAAATCAAATATAGATAAATTTTTTGTTAAATATGAGGGATATATTTCATCACACGATTATAAAAGAGAAGATGATTTTAAACTAGCAGAGTTAGCTAAAAAAATAAAGGAATAGTTTTATTTTAAACATTTAATTCTTTGATAAACTAAACGTTTAAAAAGCATCTTTAATAAATCGAGTTATCTAACTTTAAAATACTGAAAACAAAAATGGCAGAAAAAGAAACAAGTTTGCAAAAGATTCAACGATTGACTTCGATTCAGGAGAACATACGAAATGTAGCTACGTCTGCGCACATTCACCATGGTAAGACTGCCTTTACGGATAATCTGCTCGCTGCTGCTGGAATGATGGCTGCGAAAAACGCTGGTGATCTTGAAGAGGGAATGACTACTTGGCAACATAAGGACGAACAAGAAAGATTGATGACTGTTGATGCGGCAAATGTTTCTATGGCGCACGAATATGCTGGAAAAGAATATTTGATTAACCTTATTGATACACCTGGACACGTCGATTTTGGAGGAAATGTTACAAGAGCGATGAGAGCGATTGATGGAACTTTTGTTCTTGTCTGTGCAGTTGAGGGAATTATGCCTCAAACTGAAACTGTTTTGAAGCAGGCTTTGCGTGAGAGAGTTAAACCTGTTTTGTTTATTAATAAAGTTGACAGATTGATTAAGGAATTGAAAGTAACACCTCAACAGATGCAGGAAAAATTTGCGAAAATTATTGCTGAGTTTAACACTTTGGTTTTGCAGATTGCCGAACCAGAGTTGGCTGAAAAATGGCGAGTGAATGTTGGAGATGGAAGTGTAGCTTTTGGCTCTGCCCGTGAGAACTGGGCAATGTCTGTACCATTTATGAAAAAAAGAAATATTACCTTTAACGATATTTACAGAATTTACGAAATGGAAGAAGCGGAAAGAAAAGAATGGGTCTGGAAAAACGCACCGCTTAATGAAGTTGTTCTCGACATGGCTGTGAAACATTTACCAAATCCAATTGAAGCGCAGAAATATAGAATTTCTAAAATCTGGCGCGGAGACCTGGACAGCAAAATGGGGCAAGATCTTTTGAGTTGTAACAAGAATGGTGAGCTCGCGTTTGTTGTCACGAGAATAGTGATAGACCCAAGAAGCGGAAAAGAAATTTGCGCAGGACGATTGTATTCCGGAACTTTGCAGAACGGAATGGAAGTTTACTGCAATAATGCTAAAAAAAGATACCGAATTCAGCAAGTTTTAGTTTATAACGGAATAAAACCAGAGCAACTTGAAAATGTGCCTTCAGGAAATGTGCTCGCAATTTCAGGATTGAATGTTGATGTCGGGGAAACAGTGACTCTGAATGAACAAACGCCGTTTGAAGAACTGAAACATATTTTCCAACCAGTCATTACGAAGTCGATTGAGGTTACAAAACCGCAGGACTTACCTAAGCTTGTTGAAGTTCTTAGAAAAGTCGCAAAAGAAGATCCATCTATAAAGATTGAAATTAATGAAGAAACTGGTGAAAACCTTCTCTCTGGAATGGGTGAATTGCATTTGGAAATTATTGAAGGCAGAATCAAAAATGAAAAAGGACTTGAAGTTAAAATGGGTAATCCAATAGTTGTTTATCGTGAGACTGTTACGAAAAATAGTGGAGAAGTTGAAGCGCGCACACCTAACGGACATAATATTTTCTTCCTGACAATGGAACCGCTTGAAGACTCGGTTTATGACGCTATTGAAAAAGGGTCTATCCCTGAGGGACGCCTGAAAAAGAAACCAGAAGAAATTTGGAAGAAACTTTCTGAATGTGGACTTTCGAACGACGAGGCCAGAGCTTACAGAGATATTTACAAAGGAAATGTTTTCGAAGACCAAACACGTGGACTTGTGTTACTTTCGGAAGTTATTGAGTCGATAATTGATGGTTGGAAACTTGTAGTAGATAACGGGCCTTTGGCTAAGGAACCAATGATGAAGACGAAGTTTATTTTGCAAGATGCGAAATTACACGTTGATCATATGCATAGAGGACCTGCGCAAATTTATCCGGCGATTAGATTAGGAATGTTTGATGCGATGAAAAAGGGCGGAGCCGCAATGCTTGAACCGATACAGACGCATTTGGTTGAAGCTCCGGTTGATTTCATGGGTTCTGTAACGGGTCTAATCGCGAGCAAGAGAGGAATTTTGATTGACGTTGAACAAAAAGGCATCGACGTATTCATTAAAGCTAAAATCCCTGTCGCTGAAATGATTGGATGGAGCAATGATTTGAGAAGTATGACTGAGGGACGTGGAGTTTCAAGTTTGATAACTCAAGACTTCAAAACGTTACCTCGCGAATTACAAGAAAATGTTATTAGAAAGATTCGTGACCGAAAAGGATTAGCTGAGAATCAGTAAGTTATTTTGTGATAATATTTGAATAATCTAAACTCAGTTATGAAACATTTTGGAACCATTAGTCGTTCAGGATTACCCATCAAGTCATACTCTCTGCCTTTTCCGTCGAAGGTAATTGTTTCTATGCTGTGTTTTTGAAGCCCCATTTGTCTTTTGAATAAATTTGACTTAAAAGTCTTTTCGTTTCTACTATTATCTAAACTTATATAAGATTATATAATGTTTAAAGTTAGTATTATAGTAGGGGATAAGGTTTATTAAGTTTAATTAAGATTATATAACACAAACATGGCTATAAAAACGTTTAATGTTGATGAAGAGGTTTACAAGCAATTTTCTGAATATTGTAAGAAACAAGGCATTTCTATGAGTAAACGAGTTGAACATTTTCTCAAAGAAGAAATTGCGAAAATCAAGAGCAGGACGAATTCGAAAAGAGATGCTGTCGAACATAAGGAAATTTCCGCTGAGAAACATACATTTAGTCGATATTGTTAAACTGATATTTAACAAATACTCCTAAATGGATATTTAGTTTTTATCTAAATGTTTATTAATTAGTTAAAAATATTTATTTTATGAATGACCGGCAATTATATGGTCGCCCTAATAGAGAAGGAAAACCCCATAAGATTCGAACAAAGTTAAATAATAATAGGAGAATTGAAAAAGAACTTGATGCCGAAACTAGAGCTTATTTAGAGAATATCCATAATAGAGATTCAATAAATTCCGAAGATTTCTATTTGGACTATAATTTGATAATAAAAAACAAATACTATAACTAAGCAAACTTTTCTATCTTGAAAGAAACATCTTTTTCTGTCAACTCTTCAACGCGCCAGACTCTTTTCGAGCCGTTTTCTGCTTTCAAAACTAAATGCGTTATTTTGAAATCTTTGTCTGTGTTTGCGATTAGATTGTATTCGCCTGATTCTACAATCATCTCTTGATCTTTTTCCATATTTTATTTTGAGATTAAATTATTTATATAGATTTGGGTAATTAGTTATATTTGTCTTAAATAACCAATCTCTTCTAATAAATATTTTACTCTTTTAGCCAAATCTCTTAAACTTAAATTATTCTCTATTGTATGACTTGCTAAAGATAACAGTCCATTCAAGTCGCTTGTTCTATATCCTTCTATTAGTCCTAATCTTCTTAAGTCTCTTTCTTTAAATTCATCTAACGATAGATTTCTTTCTCCTTCTCTGCCTCTTTTAAAGTGCGCCCATATCTTGTGGGTGTATCTGCTCTTATTTCTAGAACATTACACTTAAACCCTCTTTCTTCAAGAAATCTTACTTCGACAGGTTTAGAAAAGCCACTAATAAAAATTGGATTAAAGATGGTTCTTTTTAATAAATGCTCATAAACTAAGGATATAACTCCGGTTGACCACTGGCCCTCTTCTTCACCTCGCTCAAAACCGAGAGCTTCAAGATATTTCCATTGATCCGATAATTCTGTTGTATAAAATCCGAAAGAGTTGATTATATTAAGAACTGTAGTCTTTCCTGAACCTTTATGGCCTGCTAAAATATTTATCTCAACCATAATTTAATAATTCGTTTGCTTTTTTTAGTAATCTCTTTTGATTTTCATAGTCTACTAGATTATGTGCTTCTTCAAATTTTAACCATTTATAATCTATATGCTCAGAAGATAAATTAATCTCTTTACTAAATGTCTCAAAAAGCCAGTGATGCACTTCTTTTTCACTTCCTAAACTGTTTGTAAAGTTTATCACTTCGTGATAATTTTCATTCCTTTGAAGTTTACTTAATCCGACTTCTTCATATATTTCTCTAATTGCTGTAGATATAAGATCTTCATCTTTCATAATATGTCCCTTAGGAAAAACCCACCAACCAGTTTTTGAACTTTTAATTAATAGGAAAAAAATATCTTTATTATCTTTAAAGTAAATTATTCCCCCACTACAAATTTCTTTCATCCTAATGTAACCTTTGCTATTTCTAGATCAAATTTATTGCCTATATCTATCCATAAGCCTTTTGTCTTATGTGACTCAACTGAAATCTCTTTCTTAACTAAGAAATTAATGAAATCTCCAACTTTATCAGAATTGTTGGTCTTATTCCATGTCGAAAGCAAGGAAAATGCTTCTGGACCCCATATCTCGCAAGAGGTTCTAATTATCTTAGACTTAGGGCTTGAGGGCTTTTCGATGCAAGAGATTACATTGTTAGATTTTAACTCTAGTACGCCATATTTCTTACCATCTTCTAATAATTTTAAATAATACGTCGCAATCTTTACCCCAGATGTGTAGTTAGTAATTAGTTCGTCTTGCTTCATAGTAAATATATTATCTGGTGATATTATTAGAACTGGTTTAATAAATCTATATTTATTAAATACTAGGTTAATTGTTTCCAATACACCCAAACAATTTTCAGGAGTTGAAATTTCTTCTGTGTATATTTCTATTTTTTCCTTAAAATTCGATTTATTTAGCCATTCCTCATAAAATAGTTTTCCTTCTTTGTTTGTTTCTAAGATAATATTGCCAATTAAGTTATCAGAAAATGTTTCTAAGGCATATTCGATACAAGGTTTTCCATTAATCTTAACTAATCCTTTAGGAAAATAAGTATCTTTATTGTATTTTCCAAAAAGCCTTGTTCCATAACCTCCTCCTAGTATTAATATGTCCATTTGGCTCCATTTATTAATAGTTGAATAATCATTGTCTGGACTCTCTTCTCCATAGTTCTTCTTTTTCTAATTTAGTTAGAGGATACGCCTGGCTAATCTCTCTTAATTCTTGTTCTTTTGATTTTTCAATGTAAATATGGTTTGATGGAATGTCTTTAGATACTGTTGAATTTGCCCCTATAACTGAAGACCTCCCTACTCTCTTATTTTCTAGAATTACAGATCCTGCTCCTAAAAAAACATAGTCTTCAATTATAGCGTTGGGTAAAACCTTAGATTGTATTGCCATATGACAGTAATTTCCGATCGTTGCAACACGTAGAGCGCATTGTGGGCCTATGATTGAGCATATACCGATCACACTTTTGTCATCTACAAATGCGAGGGGCATTACGACGCTTCCATCTCCAATGTGAGCTCTTGGGCTGACATATGCTGATGGGTGCACTAAATTTCCCAATCTATATCCTCTTTCGCACCATTGTCTTGAACGTTCTACTTTATATTCACTTTTTCCGATACCAATTACGCCTAAATGAAAATCTGGGTTGACCTTTCCAATAACTTGTCTAGTCTCAACATCTATAATTTCCTCAAGATTATCTCCATTTGTATAACCTAATACATTCGGAGATTCACATAACAGGTCTGCTATTTGCCCCCAGCCAATAACTACTATATTTCTAACCATCTTTTAATCTCCTCCACTCTTTCTCTTTTATCCAACCTTTGATTAGAGAGAGAGCTATAACTTATTCCTAAATCTTTCAATACTTCTAATAGCAAAGTATGTACTCTTAATCGATATTCTGAATCGATAGTTCTTACACCATTGTCTTCTAATGGTAAAACTCCTTGTGGAAAAAGAAATAAATGTGTATATTTTGCCATAACAGATTTACATCTTGAATTAAAATCTTCACCATAATCTCTGTGAAAATGTGGTTGAGTATATAATCGGTTATAGACTAACAATTCAGCAGCAGTTCTATCTGAGACGTATCTTTCTGAACTACTAGACATTTGCTCTCTCAAATTTAGAGCTTCTTCATGAAATGCTCTTATAAGCTCGGAAGACATACGAGATTTATCTTTTATTTTTCCGCGTCTAATCCAGTCTAATAACATTTCAGATTCAAACTCTGGTTGTAAATTTAATCCCAATTCTGTTGCAAGTATCTTTGCACTTGTGGTTTTACCAGAACAAGAGCTCCCCATAAGCCCAATTCTTAGTATTTTTGAGCTATTCATTTAGATGGTGTGTGCTATTTAATAGGTCTAAACACCATCTTTTTTTACCATATATTTCTTTAAACTCAAGTAAATTTATACACCCAAGATCTTGAGTAAAGTGAACCATTTTTTGCAAAGGAATATCCAATAAAAGACTAAGAGTAGCTCTATTAATTCCTGCGTGCATTGCTAAAACCACATCTTCATCTTTTTGAGAGATTTCTTTTAAAAATAAGTTGATATTGTTTACTACCTCTTTATTTTGTTTATTCCATTCATTATCTGGCTGAAAAAATACTTCTCTAGGCAACTCCTGAATTGAGTCAATTATACTAAAAGGAATATTTATTTTATTGCTTATTATTTCAGCAGTTTGAATTGAACGAGGATTAGAACTTGAGTAAATCTTGTTAATATTCTTATTTTTTAGTGTCTCTGCAAGTTTTGTTATTTGCTCCTTTCCTAAGGCTGTAAGATTTGAACTGAACTCATCTTTTTCTTTCTCTCCATGACGAACAAGATAAATCTTCATTTATTATTTTAGATATAGATGAAGTTTTTAAAGCTAATTAACTAAAAGTTATATAACTTTAAAAAATATATCAGGAGAAAAACAAAACCTTTAAACAAAGTTGTCTGACGACAACATGCTTAAACTTTTCCAACGCAGAAAAGTTTAAATACCCACAAAAATAAAGTGTGTTACAATTAACATGGCAAAAACAAAACCAACAATTAACGTCGCTTTCGTCGGTCACGTTGATCACGGAAAGAGCACTACTATCGGTAGATTGATGTTTGATGCAGGTGCGATTCCTCAACAAGAACTTGACAAGCTTAAAGTTATTGCAAAAGAACATGGGAAGGCTGGATTCGAATTCGCTTACATTATGGATAAGTTCAAAGAAGAGAGAGAAAGAGGAGTTACAATTGATCTTTCTTATCAAAAATTAATTACTAATAAGTATGAAGTTACAATAATTGATGCTCCTGGACACAAAGACTTTATCAAAAATATGATTACTGGAGCTTCACAATCTGACGCTGCTTTCTTGACAGTTGCGGCTGCTGAAGGAGTCCAACCACAAACAAAAGAACATGCTTGGCTTTTGAGAACAATGGGCGTTAAACAAGTAGCAGTTGTAATCAATAAAATGGATACAATTGAATGGAAAGAAGATGCTTATAAAAAAGTTGTTGCTGATGTTTCTGTAATATTGAAACAAGCTGGTTACAAAATTGAAACAATGCCATTCATTCCGGCTGCAGGATACCTTGGAGACAATGTTGTTAAAAAATCAGATAAAATGCCTTGGTATAAGGGACCAACTATTCGTGAGCAATTAGATTTATTTGAATTACCAAACAAACCAACAGATTTACCTTTGAGAATGCCTTTGCAGGATGTTTATGAAATTACTGGTATTGGAACTGTTCCTGTTGGAAAGATTGAAACTGGAGTTATGAAGATTGGACAGAAAGTGATTATATTGCCTGGAAGATCTGGAACAGGAGTTAATGGAGAAGTTAAAACAATTGAAATGCATCATGAACAAATGCCCCAAGCAGAAGCTGGTGACAACGTTGGAATTAACATTCGTGGAATTGGGAAAAAGGACGTTGCTCGTGGAGATGTAGTCTGTGATGCTGCAAGACCTGCCTCAATTGTGCAAGAATTTGTCGCGCAAATTGCGGTGATTTCTCACCCAACTGTGATTGCTAAAGGATATACTCCTGTATTCCACGTGCACACTGCTCAAGTTCCATGTCAGTTTATCGAATTAATTGAAAAACAATCTCCTGATGGAACTAAGGCTGCAAATCCTGACTTTTTGAAGAATGGAGATGTTGCTAAAGTGAGATTAAAACCTATCGGAAACCTTGTTCTTGAAACAAATGCAACTAATCCGCATATGGCAAGATTCGCAATCCGAGACGCTGGTGCAACTGTTGCTGCTGGTGTTTGTTTGGAAATTGTTGCTAAAAAGAACTGATAACTTAACTAACTCTATCTCAATAAAATGGACTACCCTCATTATATAAGTTTTGTAAAAGCTATATTGAAATATGTTTGGTTTAGTTTGAGCAAAACATTCAGTTGAGCTAAAATCATATTCGCGAAAATAGAGGCGCTGTTTAAAAAAGAAAAAGAGACTTAATGTCTAACATTTATGGAACGAGCGCCTCTTATTATATTATATTCAATTTATTCTAAGTATATTAATGAACCTTTGGAAGTTCGAGTTAGAATATTTTGTCCTTTTTCTCTGACAACATATTGTTCATTACCTAATAAATAATTAACTTCATCTAAAAATGGAAATAATTTAATTTTTTGTAATCCTGTGAAATAAAAATACCATTTTCTATCTTGCTTTACAGCTTGCCTTTGTGATTCAAAAATCTCTCCAGGGTAAGATTCTAACATTAAGCTATCTAAAGTTAGGCCTGAAGTCATTAAATCTACAGTTTCTACAAAATTTACCATTTTTGATCAGAGGATATAGGGATTAAAAATGTTATTATTATTTTAATAATTATTGCAAACCATTAACATAAACATTATAAAGAGATGTTAGTTTTTACGAACATGTATATTGTTGATAAGCCGGTGATGGAAAAAACCAAGGGTGAAATTGAATCGAAGATGAAGACGATGGGTGAATATGTTAAGATGAGTTATTTACAACGCGCTGCAAAGTCGCAATTGGATTTTGACACGCGAAAATATATTATGATTGAACTTGCGAAAGTTTACGAACAGAAACATATGTATCTTGATGCAGCGAAGACTATAAAGAATGCTGCCGAAATAACGACGACATTCAGAGAAAAGATGATACAATTTATGAAGTCAGTCGAGCTTACTGTTCGCGGAAATGATTTTGTAGAGGCGGAGAGAATTTTTGCCCAAGCTCTTGCGCTGGGTAATGATAGAGAAAAATGGGAAATGAAACAACAGTTTAAACAATTTCATTTTACGCAGGCGCAAGGATATTTAAAACAAAACCGACGCAGTCAGGCGAAAGTGCTTTATCAAAAAATGCTCACGATGGAATTGAATCCGCAAGAAAAGATGACTGTACAAAATCAGCTTTTAGATATTTATTTGAAACTGGGAAATACTCGAGAATACCATCAACTGAAAGATAGAATGTCTGGCGGAACAGGTCTGCTACCTCCTTAATTTTTTAGTTGAAATTTGACTGCTTGATAAAATTTTATTTGATTTATCGACGATAATTACAGCATGTTAGAATATTATAAATTTGCGTCGTAAAAAAAATTTTAAAAAAGAAATCTCAAAATACAAGACTTTGAGATCAATCAAAAGAAAGGCTTTCAAGATCTTCACAGAGCTCATCGATACTTGTCTCTGCAAAATTATCGTCTTCTTCGACGGAAGACGAATGGTTTTGTGACTCTTTAAATTTCATCACCATTTTCACCTATTCTTCATTTTACGCAAGGATATTTAAATGTTTCTTCTTACCGACGCTAATTCTGAAGAAGGATAAAATTTAAGAAGGGATTTAGTAGGTTATAAATCCAATTATGAATTTATTGTGAATTACCTGCTTAAATTTTACAAATAGTAAAATTTAAATAGCTAACAATTAAATCTCTATTATTACCGTATTACTTTGGTAGTAATTATTACATTCACACTTATTCGGCTTTTGCCGTTATTAGATGCGAGAGAACGAGAATTCTACCTTTGAGTATTAAGAAATAAATTAGCAAATGGCAAAAGTAAGTCCAGTGTCGATAAAGTACATGATTTATGCTAGTTTTACTTCTGAGGGACCTATTGAAAAACCGGATGTCATCGGCGCGATTTTTGGACAGACGGAAGGACTTTTGGGCACAGAACTTGAAATGCGTGAATTGCAAAAAGAAGGTAAAATAGGCAGAATCGAAGTTGAACTCAACACTGTTGACGGCAAGAGTATAGGGGAAATTAAATTGCCGTCTGCACTTGACAAATCCGAAACTACTATAATTGCGGCCACGCTTGAAACGATAGATAAGATTGGACCTACCGAAGCAAAAATTACGGTTACGAAAATTGAGGATGTGCGTGGAAACAAGCGAGATTATATTATTGAAAGAGCCAAGAAACTTTTGGAAGGACTCGACACTTCTGGAGATATGGGTATTGCCAAAACACTGAAAGAGGAGAGTCGTGTTGCTAAAATCCAGGAATATGGTGAAGAAAAATTGCCTGCTGGAGATTTAACTGGAAATGAAATAATTGTTGTTGAAGGTCGAGCTGACGTCGTTAATCTTCTTAAAAACCGAGTGAATAATGTTGTCGGAATGGATGGCGCTAAACTACCAAAGGAAATTGTAAAACTTAGTCGGGAAAAAGAAATAACTCTTTTTGTCGATGGTGACCGTGGGGGAAAACTCATTGCGAAAAATGTTTGCGATAACGCAAATGTCGTGTATATTGCTGTTGCACCTGATGGTAAGGAAGTTGAAGAACTTGAGGGTAAAGAAATTTTGCTTAGCCTGAGACGACGCCTACCAGCCAAAGATTTTTTATATAAAATGCGACGCGATAATTTTGGTTCAACGGAAACTGTAGCTTTTGAGGGCGATGTGAAAACTGCGCTGAAGGAAAAATATTCTTCTATTGAGGGAAGCAAAAAGGCACTTTTACTTGCGGCTGATTTGTCTGTCGTGCGCGAGGTTTCTGCTGTTGAGTTGATGCCTACTTTGATACGCAGCCACCAAAAAATCAATTCGGTAATTGTTGATGGAATCGCCACAAAACAACTGATTCAGCTATGTGAGGAGAGGGGCGTTTCTTATATTGCTGCGAAGAATTTTGCCGCTGTTGAGACGAATATTGAGTTGATTGGATTGTAAACAGTTGATATTTTAATTATTACATTAAGCGTTTTGTTTAGGCTTAACATTTAAATATCAACTTTGTCTTTGAAATTTATGAGAGTGAGATATGCCCGAGAGGCGATGGCCGTTTTGATTTTGATAATTGCTGTAGTTGCTTTATATTATACTTTTGTGCCAACTTCTTGTGAAGATTATGCGTGTTTTGAGGTGCATATGGCACAATGTTCTTCTGCTGTTTTTGTGAATGAAGAAGATGAGGCGACATGGAAATATGTCTTGCTTGGAACTATGCGGAAAACTTGTGAGATTGAAGTTACTTTGCTTAATGCTAAAGAAGGAGAAGTTGATTTGAGAAAATATGAGGGCGCTCAGATGAAGTGCTATTATGAACTCGGCGTCACAGGATTCCCAGAAAAAAATCTCGTAGCCTGTCATGGGCCGTTGAAAGAGGCTATGCAAGAAATTGCGATTGAAAAATTATACAAATATATTGTTGCTAATTTGGGTGAAATAAAAGATGAATTGTTGTTTTGATTATTATTTTATATTAATGAAAATTAGATTATATTAATGGTTTATTTAACGCTTACCTCAACCCCAATATTTAGATAATAAATATTTAATTTTTATTAAGTTCAATTATAAATACTTCTTATTTGGAAGTTTTACATTTATCTTGAGCTATAGCTCAATTTGTGTAGTTCTCAACTTCTTGAGAATTTTAGAACTTGATATAACTGTTATTTTAGCTTCTTTTTTCCGTTTTGCTTTAAAAAACATCTTGAGTCAAATAGTTCGGTGTGATAATGGGAGATACATTTTTACAAGACAAAATATTATTGAGTTGGATTACTAATCTATATTCTCTTTAATTCGTTGAGCTTCTTGACTTTATCGATTGCAATCAATCTTCCTTTAGCTTCTTCAGGACTGGCCTTGCATAAGTTCAATATGAACAGGATTTTCTGGATTATCTCGTCGTAACTCTCTTTTGCATGGACTTTCAGCTTATCAAGACGGGCTTTTGTTTCTTTATCTACCTTGATTGTAGTTATTTTGGTGTTGGAAACCATTATTGGTATAATGAGGTATACTTAATAAAGTTTTTTGTCACTATTAAGAGTAACGAAAATGTTGTCACCGTAAAGTTTATAAAACGCCTTTGGGATGCTTTTCTAACTAAATTTTGGATATACCAAGAAATGAATATAAAAAACCTCACAGGTTTATTCGTTGCAGCATTCGTATTGCTTCTTGCAGTTCCTGCAGTTAGCGCTTTTGCCAGCATAGCTTATGTTGAAACTGAAAGCGTTGCATTGTATGAAGGGAACAGATTCAGCGTTGAAGCTGGAGACACTCTTGATTTAAGAGTTGTTTTCAATACCAGCGCTTATGCAGAAGATGTACGAGTGACTGCTAGAGTTCTTGGAGAGCCAGGCCTTTACGAGAGCACCGAGCGATTTGATGTCCTTGCTAACAGAACGTATAGCAAATGGCTTCAATTGACTTTGCCTAACGACCTTGATGCACTAGATGAAGATTTCATTCTAGAAGTTAAGGTTGAAAGCCAGTCGCAAATTGGCGACACATTGACTGCTATCTTTGCAGTTCAAAGAGCCAACAACGCTTTGGAATTCTTGTCTGTTGAGTCTGACGCGAAGGCTTCCCCTGGGCAAAACTATGCCATTGACGTTGTTGTCAAGAACAGAGGAAGAAACGACGCTGAAGACACATTTGTCATCGCTCGCATCCCTGAATTGGGCATAAGCAAGAAAATCTTCCTTGAAGATTTA
>SXGT01073636.1_pt1 | contig 23841 bp, 19 predicted proteins | sample 3176221 | NCBI WGS metagenome assembly SXGT01 (sample SAMN11356862, study PRJNA531348) | freshwater metagenome | isolation source: freshwater sample F1-120 | place: China: Fuxian Lake, Yuxi | collected 2017-12-25
CCCTGCCGTGGCCCGGGGCGGGGACGACGGGGTTGCCTACGGCCGTTTCGCGGGCACGCGCCTGCCCACGGAGGCCGAGTGGGAGAAGGCCGCGCGCGGCACGGACGAGCGCCTGTTCCCTTGGGGAAACGACTGGGACCCGACCATCGTGAACCAGCACGACGACGCCGACGGCTTCGCGACCACGGCGCCCGTGGGCAGCTACAAGAAGAACGTGAGCCCCTATGGCGCCTACGACATGGCTGGGAACGCCTGGGAGTGGACCCACGACTTCCACGGCTTCACGTATTACCGGCACTCCCCGCCCAAGGACCCGCAGGGACCCGGGGGTGGCGTGAAACACACGATGCGCGGCGGGTCGTGGATGTATGACGTGCCCTTCTTCGTCACCACGCACAACCGGAGCCCGGGGCGGCCCTGGATCCGTAAGAAGTACGTCGGGTTTCGGTGCGCCAAGAGCCTCTGACGGCCCAGCGGCTTGTGACGAGACGCCCCTTCTCCTAGGCTGCGCGCCCGGAGGCACTCCCCATGAGCCATGACGCCCTCGCGTTCGTCCACACAGACTCCGCTCCCAAGGCGGTGGGCCCGTATAGCCAGGCGGTCATCGCGACCCGCGGCGGCGCGATGGTCTATTGCGCCGGGCAGATCCCGCTCGACCCCGCCACGATGACCCTCGTCACCTCCGGTATCTCGGACGAGACGCGCCGCGTGCTCACCAACCTCCGAGCGGTGCTCGAGGCCGCCGGCGCGCGGCTCGACACCGTGGTGAAGACCACGGTGTTCCTCACCGACTTGGCGGACTTCGCCGAGATGAACGCCGTCTACGCCGAGGTCTTCGGAGATCACCGCCCGGCGCGCTCGACGATCGCGGTGAGCGGGCTCCCGAAGGGCGCGCGCGTGGAGATCGAGGCCATCGCCGCGGTCGCGTCCCCGTGACCGGCGCGGAGCGGCTGCTGGCCGCCTTCGCGTCCCAGAAGCCCCTGGTCACCTACCTCACGGCCGGTGATCCCGACCTCGGGCGCACGGCCGAGCTGATCGAAGCGGTGCACGCGGGCGGCGCCGGGATCCTGGAGCTCGGGGTGCCCTTCTCGGATCCCAGCGCCGACGGGCCGCCGCTGCAGCGCGCCGCCGAACGCGCGTTGGCCTCCGGGACACGCCTCGTCGACGTGCTGGCGCTGGCCCGGAAGGCGCCGCTCCCCACGCTGCTCTTTGGTTATCTGAACCCGTTCCTGCAATACCGCTCGCCCGCCGACGGCGCGCGGGGCCTCGTGGCGCTCGCTCGAGATGCGGCCGAGGCCGGGATCGCTGGCGTCCTGGTGGTAGACCTGCCGCCCGAGGAGGCCGGGCCGCTCTTGGCCGCCCTGCGCACCTACGGGCTCGCGCTGATCCCGCTGGTCACGCCGGTGACGCCGGACGAGCGCGTGCGCCTCGCCGCGTCCAATGCCGACGCGTTTCTCTATTACGTGAGCGTCACCGGGGTCACTGGCGGCGCCCTCGGTGACGACCGCGCGGCGCTGGAGCGCGTCGCCGCGGTCCGGGAGTTGGCTCAGAAGCCGCTGGTGGTCGGCTTTGGGGTGCGTACCCCCGCGGACGCCGCCCGCATCGGCCGCGTGGCCGACGGCGTGGTGGTGGGCACGGCGCTGGTGGCGTTGGCGCACGAGACCGGCGACCCCGAGGCGGTCCGGGCTGCGGTCGCGGCTCTCCGCGCCGCGTTCTGAGCCGGTGCGTGCGGGCCCCCTAGCACTGTAGGGATCCCGCACGGACCACCGCTCACGCTATGGCGGGCTCGGCGGGCCGGGGGGGGGGCCGCCGCCGCCGGGTGCCTCGCCGCCGCCGGCCGGTCCGCCTCCGAGGTTCGCGTCGAAGCAGATCTGCAGCACCTTCCCGGTGGCCGGTAGGGGATCGAGGAGCTGCACGCGATTCGTGGCCGGATCGTAGGTGTAGGCCACGCCGTTCGCGAGCGCTGCCCCGTCGTAGCTCACGGTGACGGTCCCGAGGAGCGGGAACTGAGACAACGCGAAGCTGGTGCCCGCGTCCTCTGCCACCTGCCCGAGCTGCGGGTAGCTGTTGGTCCATGAGGTGGTGCAGATGTCGTAGCGTACCCCGCCCGACTGCACCGCGAGGTCGATGTAGTCCTGGCCGGCTTCGAGCGCGCAGGAATTGCCGTCGAAGCCCACGAACGCGTGAAACGCCCAGTTCTCGTAGCCGGGGCGGTTGGCGAGGAAGAACGTGAACGCCTCGTCCGTGACGTCGCTCACGTCGTCGGAGAAGACGACGAACTGACGGCTGGAGACGGGCCGCATGAACGCCTCGAGCTCGTCGATGTGGCTCATTACCATCACCAGCGCGTTGTGAGAGGCCACCTGCTCGTCGACCTGGCGGAAGACGGCGCTGTTCTCGCAGTTCGGGCCGGCCAGCGGGGGATCGATGCACAGCTGATTCACGCCCTTCTTCCGCGTGGCGATGAGGCTCACGCGGTAGTCGATGCCCGCGGTGCCCAGCCAGGTGGCAAGGTCGTTCAGGTACTTCCGCACGAGCGGCAGCTCGTCGTTCATCGACGTGGACTGGTCCACCACCACCACGAGATCGAGGGGGAGCGTGGTGGAGGTGAAGGGGTGGTCCTCGCACTTGTGCACCACACACGCGTGGGCTACGCAGGTCTCGGTGGTGGTCGGGTTGCCGTCCTCGCAGTCGGCGTCGGTGACACAGCAGCCGTTGCTCTCCTCGTTCTTACAGACGTTGAGCTCCGGGTCGCACGTGTCCGCCGTGCAAGGGGCCCCGTCGTCGCACTCGAGGTCTTCCGAGCAGCAGCCGGGGATCTCCTTGTTGAAGCACTCGCCCTCCTCACAATAGTCTTGCGTGCAGTCGTCCATGTCGTCGCAGTTCTTGGTCTCCTGCTGGCACGTGGCGAGGTCCACTGCGCAGAAGAACGACAGGATGCACTCGGTGATCTCCACCTCGCAGTCCGAGTCGGTGTCGCAGCAGCCCTTCGGCGTGGGATCGAGCGGGTGCTCGCAGGTCTGGTCGGTGCAGAGGTCCTTCGTGCACGCGTTCTTGTCGTCGCACTGGACGTTGGTGAGGCAACACTCCGGGACCGGCGTGATCTCGCAGGTGGCGTTGTTCGAGTTGCAGATGCCCAGGATGCAGATGTTCCCGGTGTTGCAGTCGGTGTCTGACTCGCAGCAGCCGAACTCCTCGGGGTTCGGGGCGAAGGCGCAGAGCCCGTCCACGCAGGTGTCGAGGGTGCAGACGTTGCCGTCGTCGCAGTCGGCGTCCTTGTTGCAGCAGTTCTCGGTATAGATGGCCTGACAGGTGCTCTTCTCGAGGTTGCACGTACCCTCCACGCAGGGGATGTTCACGAGGCACTCGAGATCCGAGCTGCAGCACCCCTCGATCTCCTTCACCACCGAGTACTCGCAAGTGCCCGACTCGCAGGCGTCCTTCGTGCAGGCGTTGAGGTCGTCGCAGTCAGAGCTGGACTCGCAGCACTTGGCGCCCGTGGGGTACTGGCACTTGCCGGAGATGCACCGGTTCTCCGTGCAGGGGTCGAAGTCGTCACACTGCGAGTCTGTGGAGCAGCAGCCGGGCAGGAACTTGTAGGAGCACTGGTCCTTGACGCAGCTGTCCACGGTGCAGGCGTTGTTGTCGTCGCAGTCGGTGTTTACGGAGCAGCCGCCGGTGGCTTCACACGGGACGACCCCCGGCCCCGAGGCGCAGTTGGGCAGACCGGCGAGGACGCCCGAGTTTCCGTTGTCACCCGCGGGGCGCGCGAAGCCGCCGGGCGCGAGGCTACCGGCGCAGGGCTTGTAGACCTCGTAGGTGCTGGGAACGGCGGCGTCCAGGAAGAGCTGGACCACGGCCACGTCGCAGAGCACCGCCGGAGACGAAATCGAACGGATCGCGAGCGGCGCGTCGCCCTCCTCGTGGACCTCCAGCGCCTCCGCGTTGCCGGGATCGAACGACCACGAGGTCCAGTGGCGACCGCCTCGAAGCGCGGTGTTCCCGTCCCAGTCCCAGGATACGCCGTGGACCCTCCCGTCCGCGCCCCAGGAGAGGGCCGAGGTGGTGCCCTCGATCGCGACCGAGCGCACGGTGGACCCGGTGCTCGGGTTGAAGACTCGCACCCAGCCGGCGCCGCCCACAGCGAGGAACCACTTCTGGCCGAGGAGGGCAGTGACGGGGGGCGCCCAGATCGGCCCCGGTGGCTCCAGCGCGAAGGGGAGCTCGGCGGGGCTCGCCCCGAGCGTGAACAAGCGCACGGCGGTGCCCAGGGCACCGGGCCCATCGCCGATGCCACGGACGACCACGGCGAGCTGCGATGGTCCCGAGCGCGCCAGCGCCGTCGGCCGGTCGGGTGTGGTGTCAGCGGAGCCGTTGAGGAAGAGCCCCGTGCCGCCCCCGGTCGTGGCGCCCACGATCGCGATACCGCCATCGAGGCCGATCGCGTAGCGACCGTCGCCGACGTACGCGGCCGGCGTTGTCGGCGTGCCGGCGAGCGTGATCTGAGAGGTCACCGCGCCGGAGCGCGTGTCGACCAGGCGGAGAATCCCCGTGGCGCCTGCGGTGATGGGCAGGAGGGCGAAGTCCTCGACTCGGGTCGGCGCCTGGCAGGTACCGGTGAAGTCCGCGGTCCATGCCGGCGCGCCGGTGGTGGTGTAGGCCCGCAGCTGGCAGCCAGCCAGCGGCGCCGCCGGCCCTGTGGTGTCGCCACCCTCGACTGGATCGGCCGCGGTGACATGGTTCACGGCGAGCATGAACCCGGCGCGCCCTGCGGAGGGGATCGGATGGAGCGCGCAGTCTTTCGCCGTTCCCTTCGCGTCGAAGTCGAGGTCTTCCGCCAGATCGAGGAGGAGGTTGTTGTTCAGGTCCCAGCAGAGCAGCCCGCTCTCAATCGCGACCGGAGACGTGGGGACCTCGTCAAGCGTGAAGGTGGTCACCTCGATCGGGAGGCCGCCGACCAGCTGAAACGAGAGCCCGCGGCCATCGACCGTGGCCAACACGTCGCCGACCACCGCGGGCAACCATGAAGCGAACGGGGTGGCGAACGGCGCGGGGGGCTCGGGGACGTCTGGCACATCGGGCGGCTCGCCGGGGTTGTCGGATGAGTCCCCCGAGCTGTCAGCCGGCTGCGGGACGTCTGCCGCGAGCACATCGAGCGAGACCTCCGAGTTGATGTCGGGCTGCGCCGCGATGTCGTCGCCCCCCGTCGAGACATCGTCTGCGCCGCTGGGGCCGGGGGCCGGCTCATCGCCTCCGCAGCCGGCCGACCCAAGGGCGGCGAAGGTGAGGACGACGAGGACGAATCTGGCGCAGTCTCGCATGCGCCGCAGTGTACTGACGGCGCCTGGGGGCGTCAGCAGATCTTGTGGCGACCGGCCTCGGTGGTATACCCGCCGCGACGGTGCCGCCGATCATTCGGGACCCCTCCGGCAACTCACTGCGGGTGGGCTCGGGCCCGCCGCGAGACCGGCTCGGGCCCGCGCACCGCGAGCGCGACGAGAACGCCCCAGGAGACCTGGTGACACTGCCCCTCCTCCCGATCGTCCAGCCCACCCTGCCAGACACCGAGCGCCTGCTCGAAGACTTCCGCGCGGTGCTCGGGAACCCGAAGGTCACCGTCGGGCGGTACGTGAAGGAGCTGGAGGAGGCCGTGATTCGGCTCACCGGAGCCAAGCACTGCGTCGCGGTGTCGTCTTGCACCGCCGGGCTCATGCTGGCCGTCTCTGCCTTCGACATCGGCCCCGGCGACGAGGTGATCCTCCCGCCCTTCACGTGGACGTCCACTGGGCTCTGCGTGCTCTGGCGTGGCGCCACGCCAGTCTTCGTAGACGTCGAGCCAGGCCGCTTCACCCTGGATCCCGCGGCCTTCGAGCGCGCCATCACGCCGCGCACTCGTGCGGTGATGCCCGTCACGGTCTTTGGGGTCCCCCCCGAGATCGACGCCATCGAGGCGATCGCCCGCCGCCACGGCATCCGGGTGATCTACGACACGGCTCAAGGGCTCGGCTCAACGTATCGAGGGCGTCCGCTCGGCGGCTTCGGCGACGTGGAGGTGTTCTCCATGAGCCCCACCAAGGTGGCCACCTCGATCGAGGGGGGGCTCCTCACCACGAACGACGCGGCGTTGGCCGAGACGCTCGGTCGCATGCGGGACTACGGAAAGGCCGCCGACGGCGACATCGACCGGCTCGGGCTCTCGGCGCGGCAGAGCGAGCTGCACGCCGCCGTCGGCCTGCGGTCCGTAGAGGCGCTGGGCGCCTGCGTCGCGGCCCGAAGCCGACTCACCACGCAGTATCGCGAGGGGCTCCGAGGACTGCGAGGGGTCTCGTTCCACGAGGTCCCCGCGCACACCACCACCTCCTGGAACTACTTCACGCTCTTCCTCGGGCCCGAGGCCGTGTCCACCACGCAGGCCGTTCACGACGCGCTCGAGGCCCAGGGGATACAGACGAAGCGGTACTTCTACCGTGCGCTCCACCATCAGACCGTATTCGCGGGTGTGCCAGGCGTAGCCGGACTCCGACTCCCGGTCGCTGACTACGCGTCGGCGTCTGGGCTCGCGCTCCCGCTCTACTCCCACATGGGCGACGGCGACGTGGCTCGTGTGATCGCGGCTGTGCGGGGGGTCCTCGCGTGACCGAAGCGCGCCGCGTCCTGGCCGTCCGCTCGCTCGTGATCGTGCACGATCTCGTGGTGGTGGGCTTGTCGTGGGTGCTCGCGTTCCTGCTCCGCTACGACTTCAGCCCGCCCGAGTCGGTGCCGCTGCTGCTGCTGTGGTCCACGCCAGTCGCGATCGGGGTGTTCGGAGCCGCGTTCCGCTGGTCGCGCATGTACGCCGGGATCTGGCGCTACGCCTCGCTGCCGGACCTCGTTCGGATCGGCAAGGCGGTCGCGCTGGGCACCGTGGTCATGGTGGCCATCCTGTTTGCGGCCGTCCGCGGCGGCGACATGCCGCGGTCCGTCATGATCATCCATCCGCTGCTCCTGGGTCTTGCGCTGGGCCTGCCGCGGATCTTGAATCGCTTCAGGCACCTTCGTCGCGAGGTCACCACGGTCTCCGTGGACGACCGGCGGCGGGTGCTGATCATCGGCGCCGGCGACGCGGCCGAGCTGCTCCTGCGGGATAGCCGGCGCGCGGACGCCCGCTTCCGTGCGGTGGGCCTGCTGGACGACGACGTGAGCAAGCAGGGGCTGCGCATCCATGACGTCCCGGTTCTCGGAGGCATCGAGGAGCTCGCCGCCGTGGTCGAGCGCCTGACTGAGGGGAAGCAGCGGCCCGAGGAGCTGGTGATCGCGATCCCCTCGGCCACGCCCGACACGATGCGGCGCATCGTGGCGCGTTGCGAGGCGTCAGGCGTGCCCTTCAGGGCAACCCCTTCGCTCGACGACATCGTCACGGGCCGGGTCAAGGTGGGCGAACTCCGCGAGGTGACGATCGAGGACATCCTGTCCCGAAAATCCGTGCGGCTGGACGAGACCGCCATCCATAAGCTCCTCACGGGGAAGCGCGTGGTGGTCACCGGCGCGGGTGGGTCAATCGGCTCAGAGCTTTGCCGGCAGATCGCCCGCTTCTCGCCCGGCCGACTCGTGCTCTACGAGCTCTGCGAGTTCAACCTGTACGAGGTCGATCGCGAGCTGGGGCGGCTGTTTCCGGGTGTCTCGCGCCGCGCGGTGCTCGGCGACGTCAGAGACGCCGCTCGGGTTCGCGCGGTGTTCGAGGAGGAGCGCCCCGACATCGTCCTCCACGCCGCCGCGTACAAGCACGTGCCATTGGTCGAGGAGAACCCGGCCGAGGGGATGCTCAACAACGTCGGTGGGACACGCACGGTCGCCGCGGCGTGTAGCGAGGCCCGCGTGGGCACCTTCGTGCTCGTGTCCACCGACAAGGCTGTGAACCCTGCCAACGTGATGGGCGCCACCAAGCGGTTGGCCGAGATCTGCTGCCAGCACCAGCAGGTCGCCGCGGGGAATCGCACGGCCTTCATCACCGTGCGCTTCGGCAATGTGCTGGGGAGCGTCGGCAGCGTAGTCCCCCTGTTCCGGGAGCAGATCCGGCGCGGCGGTCCAGTCACCGTGACCCACCCGGACATGCAGCGTTACTTCATGACCATCCCGGAGGCCGCACAGCTGATCCTCCAGGCCGGGGTGCTGGGACGCGGGGGCGAGATCTTCGTGCTCGACATGGGGAAGCCGGTGCTCATCGTGGAGCTCGCGCGCGACCTCATCCGTCTCTCCGGCAAGGAGCCCGACGTCGACATCAGCATCGAGTACACGGGGTTACGCCCCGGCGAGAAGCTGTTCGAGGAGCTGCTGTACGGCAGCGAGTCGCTGCTCGATGGTGGTCACGAGAAGATCTTCCTGTCCAGGCAGCGGCCGCCAGAGAGCCAGGGCTTCGACCGGCGCGTGGAGCGCCTCCTCGCTGCGTGCCAGGAGCGCGATGAGCCGCAGGCCGTGGGCGTGTTGCGCGAGCTCGTCCCGGAGTTTCTGCCGGCGGCGAACGGCGTGGCTGCGGGCGTGGAACCCACACGCACGCCCTCGCGCGTCTCGCTCCACGCCGTCACGGCGCGCGGCGCGGCCTGACAAGCGGGTTTCCTCAGACCTTGGGCGGCGGCCGCTCGTTCCGTGTGGCGACCCAGATCCCGGCGTCTGAGTTGGGTATCCAGCCGCAAAACTCACCCGAAAGGTGGTGGGTCCAACGATACCCAGTTGCAGGCCTAATCCGGGTTGTGCATTGTGGCGATGGGTGAGTGGGGCGTCCCTTGCGAGAGGTCGGGAGGGCGTCCGAAGGCGGCCGCAGTGAAGCGGTCGTCCGGGTGCGGGTTGTTCATCCCGCGCTTGGCGTCGATGCCTCGGGCCGGTTTTTCTTGGCCCAGGGAGCGTGGGGGCCTGGCTCCACGAGGACTTTTCCGGTTCGATGCGAACCGCTGACTTCGGAGGTCTCATGACACGTAATTTGATGGCCGCGGCCGCACTGTCACTCCTCGTTGCCGGCCCTGCGCTTGCGAAATGCAATTGGCACAAGCCGAAGAGCAAGACGGAGGTGTGCCTACAGCATCCCGTGAAGGGCTACCACGTCATCAAGGTCCCGCAGCACGCGGCCAACTTCATCATCAAGCACGTCCCGGGCGCCTTGTTGGCCTCGGAGTGGTCGCCAGACGCTGACGGCGACTCCTACGGCGATCCGGCGGGCGCCATCCGCAAGTGCCCCGCACCCGGCTACGTCGACAACACCGGCGACTGCAACGATGCCGACGCTGGGATCAACCCGGAGGCCGAGGAGGTCTGCGACGGCAAGGACAACTCCTGCAGCTCGATCGTCGACGCGGGCTTCCCCGACTTCGACGGCGACACTTTGAAAGACTGCGTGGACCCTGACGACGATGGCGACGGCGACCCGGACGCCACGGACTGCGCTGCGTTCAACGCGTTCATCTACCACGGCGCGCCCGAGGTCTGCGACGGTATAGACAACTCCTGCAGCGGGATCGTCGACGCGGGCTTCCCCGACTTCGACGGCGACAACCTGAAAGACTGCGTGGACCCTGACGACGACGGCGACGGCGATCCGGACACGGCGGACTGCGCTGCGTTCGACCAGCTCGTCTACCACGGCGCGGCCGAGGTCTGCGGCGACGGCATCGACCAGAATTGCAACGCTGAGGCCGACGAAGGCTGCGTCGTTTGCCCGTGCTTCGACGGGGATGAGCTCGACGCGATCCAAGCGGACTGGGTGGCGGAGGCGTGGACGGACAGCACGACCCGATGCACCGACGTCATCGCCACCGCCTACAGCTACACCCTGGTCGAGTGGACCGGACAGCGGTACGGGAGCGCCTCTGCCAACGAGTCCACCACCTACTACGCCATCAAGTACAACCCGGCCGGGGCGGCGTATTGCTCGCGCTACCACAAGCGCAACGTCTACGATCCGGCTACCGGGTCGTGGAGCCAAACGGAGTTCGAAGACACGTTCAAGCCGATTAGCGCGCTCGAAGACGCCGAGTGCCGCGATGTCGTCTACGACTTTGCGGAACGTGTCGGGCTGGTCTGCGGACCGTAGTAGTGCGCTGCGAGCGCGCCTCTCCTGTGTCGGGAGGCGCGTGCCGCTGCCCACGGCTTGACGCCTGAGTCGCCGTCGGGCTCCTTAGCCCGGTGAAACCACCTCTCCGTACCGCCCCCGATCACTCGCTCACGGGCTACCCGCCCGGCGTCCCGTTCATCATCGCGAACGAGGGCTGCGAGCGCTTCAGCTTCTACGGCATGCGCGGCATGCTCGTGGGCTATGCCACGGCGCTGGCCGTAAACCTCGACGGAGTACCCCGTCCAGAGGCCGAGCTCGCCGGCAAAGCGCTGGTGCACGAGTTCTTCTCGTGGGTGTACGTGTTCCCGCTCCTCGGTGCGCTCCTCGCGGACCGGCTGCTCGGGAAGTTCCGCACCATCCTCTGGCTGTCTTTGGTGTACTGCCTCGGGCACGCGGCGCTCGCGTTCTTCGAAGACCCGGCCACGCAGCTCCGCTGGTTCGGGGCGGTCTGGCTCAACCCTCGCGAGGGGCTCGGGCTCGGGCTCTTCCTCATCGCGCTGGGCGCCGGGGGCATCAAGCCTTGCGTCTCGGCGAACGTGGGCGACCAGTTCGGCCGCGGAAACTGGGACAAGCTTCGGCGCGTCTACAACGCCTTCTACTTCATCATCAACTTCGGCTCCTTCTTCGCGAGCCTCTTCATCCCGCTGCTTCGCGGCCAGGAGGTCGTGGACCCCCTGACGGGGCACATCAGCTGGACCGGCAGCGTCGCCTGGGCCTTCGCGGTGCCGGGGATCCTGATGGGGCTCGCCACGATCGCCTTTTGGGCGGGCCAGAGCCGGTTCGTCCACGTCCCGCCGTCGGTCCCGCCGCGGCTCGGATTGCTCGATGTGCTGTCGGGCACCGGGCTCTTCGTCGCTTTCGCGGGGCCGGTGTTCTTCCCTCGGGCCACCGTCCTCGGCGATCTCGCGGTCTGCGCCGCGGGGCTGCTGGTGTTCGCCGGCGTCTTTCGGGTGAGGCAGCGGCTGGCGCCGGATGACGGCTTCTTCGCGCAGCTGGCCCACATCGTCGCCTCGATGTGGCGGGAGCAGGTCCAGCGCTTCTCGTCAGGGCGGGTGAGCGCCCCTCCTGCTCCGGGTGGCCACTGGTTCTGGCGCCACGCCGAGGCCCGCTTCGGAGCGGCGGCCGAGGGGCCCCGTGCGGTCGTGCGGATCGTGGCGATCTTCGGCTTCGTCACGGTCTTCTGGGCCCTGTTCGACCAGAAGGGGTCCACGTGGATTCAGCAGGCTGCCCGCATGGACCGGCACTTCGACCTCGGCTTCGTCGCCTTTACGTTCCTGCCCGAGCAGTTCCTCTTCGTGAACCCGGCGCTCGTGATGCTGCTCGTGCCCCTCATGTCTCTGGGCGTGTATCCGGCCCTCGAGCGGCGCGGGATCGCGTTCGGTCCGCTGCGGCGCATGACCGCGGGCATGGTCATCGCGTCGCTCGCTTACGTCTCGGTCGCGCTGATCCAGTCGTCCGTGGACTCGAGGCCTGCGGGCGAGGTGCACCTCGCTTGGCAGCTCGTCCCCTACGTCCTCCTCACCTTGGGCGAGGTCCTCGTCTCGGTCACAGGGCTCGAGTTCGCGTACACCCAGGCGCCGCCCAGCATGAAGAGCGTGGTCATGGGCTTCTGGTCGCTCACGACGAGCCTCGGCAACAAGCTGGTGGCGGTGCTCGCCGCGCGGCTCAGCGGCCTCAGCGCCACGGAATTCTTCTGGGTCTGCGCGGCGCTCATGTTGGTCGCCGCGGCGCTCTTCGGCTTGCGCGCGCGGGGCTATGTGACGCGCGACTACACGCAGGGCTGAGCGTCGAGGGGGGCCGGCACCGCGGCGGCGCCACGAAGGTCCCGGGCCACGGCCCGAGACCCGAAGGGCTACTCGGCCTCGTCTGGCCTCGCCCGCGCCCAGAGGTCCAACAGGATCAGCCGGCACTCGATGGGGCCGTTCCACAGCGGGAAGCGGCGGGTGGGCTTGAGACCGAGCGCTGAGATGAGCGGGCGGCTTCCTGCGAGTACGCCAGCGCGCCAGCCCGCGAAGCGCTGCTTCAGTACGTCGCCTAGCGCCCGGTGCAGGCCGATGCTGGTGGCCTCGTTCTCGAGGCGCTCGCCGTACGGCGGGTTCGTCAGGAGCAGGCCCCGCGGCCCTGGGGCTACGAGATCCCCAACGTCCGCCCGCGACACCGTGATCGCAGCGCTCACGTGCGCCAGCTCGGCGTTCCCACGGACGAGGCCCAGCACGTCAGGGTCGATGTCGCTCGCGAGGATCGGCGCTGGGGCGGGTCGGATCTGCTCGCGGAGCGGCAGAACGACCCTCTCGAACGCGCCGGGGTCGTGGCCGCGCCACCGCTCGAAGGCGAAGCCTTGCGCGCCCTTGCCGCGGAGCCTCAAGAGGCCGGGCGCGGTGCGCGTGGCGACCAGAGCCGCCTCGATGGCGATGGTCCCGGACCCGCACATGGGGTCGACGAAGGGCAGGGCGGGGTCGTATTCAGCGAGCGTGAGGAGCGCGGCGGCGAGGCTCTCGCGAAGGGGCGCGATGCCGGCTCGCGCCCGGTAGCCGCGGCGGTGGAGTCCTTCGCCGGACGCGTCCAGGAAGAGCGCGCCGTTGTCGCCCTCGAGGTGCACGAAGATGGGGATATCGGGGCTGTGCCGGTCCACGTCGGGCCTGCGGCCGACCTCCTTGCGGAAGCGATCGCAGATGGCGTCTTTGACCACCTGATTCACGTACTCGTGCCGCAGGAGGTTCGGGTGCGAGCCGCGGCTGTCCACCGCCATCGTCTGGTCCGCCGTCATGACCCGCGTGAAGTCCACGCGGGAGACCGCGTCGTAGAGATCGTTGGCGTCGCGGACGCGGAACCGGCCGAGCGCGAGTAGGAGACGGTTCCCGAGCCGTGCCTCGAGGCCCACGCGCCACATGAGGGCGCGGTCGCCAGCCCACTCCACGGCGCGCCGGCGCTCGACCACTCGCGCGGCCCCGAGCGCCCGAAGCTCCGCGGCATGCGCAGCCTCGAGTCCGGCCTCACAGGTGGTGACCAGCTCCAGCGGGGTGTGCGGGGCGAGTGGGAAGATCATGGGTAGGCGAACGACCTGTGGATTCGGCGGTCACGGAAGTCCGGCGGCACGGTCTCGGCGCTGGTCTCCCGGAATGGCGCCAGGCTCGAACCCGGCTTGAAGCGGCGGAAGTTCGTGGAGAAGAACAGCTTTCCGTTGGGCGCAAGACGGCGCAGGCAGGCCCGGACGAGCGCGTCATGGTCGCGCTGCACGTCGAAGACCGAAGCGCCGGTTCGGTTCGAGAAGGTCGGAGGATCCACCACGATCACATCGTACTCCCCTCGATCGTCAGCCAGAAACGCGCCGACGTCGTCTCGAACGAACCGGTGGTTCCCCGAGAGGCTGTTGAGGCTGAAGTTTTCCTCTGCCCAGTCGAGGTAGGTGTTCGACCAGTCCACGGTGACAGTCGAGGCCGCCCCGCCCAGGGCGGCGTGCACCGAGAATGCGCCCGTGTAGGCGAAGAGGTTCAACACCCGCAGTCCCCGCGCGAGGCCGCCGACCCGCAGCCGAAGGGGCTTGTGGTCGAGGAACAGCCCCGTGTCGAGGTAGTCACCCAGGTTCACCCAAAGCCGGGCGGCGCCCTCACGCACTTCGAAGCGCGCGCCGGCGGTCCCGAAACGCCCGTATTGCGTCGAACCGCGCTGGCGATCGCGCACCTTCACGAAGATCCGCTCCGGGCCCACCTGGAGGCTCCGCGCCGTGGCGCTGAGGCAGGCGTCCAGCCACTCGGCGTGGTCGTCGCCCTCGGGCGTCCCCGGGCGCGCAAACTCGGAGACGTGGAGCCTCGCCGCGTAGACGTCGATGACGAACGGCAGCTCGGGGATGTCGCGATCGTAGATCCGAAAGGCGTCCTCTGTGCCCACCGTCGGCCGCCGCAGCTTGCGCAGGTTCTTGGCGCAGCGGTTCGCAAGCATCTCCGCCTTCTCGGCGAAGGCCCCAGTCGTGGTGGGCATGTGGCGCGTCTAGCGGAAGTCGCGGTCGAGCCGCTTCCGCAGCTCGGCCTCGCGCGCAGCCTGCTCGTCGTGCCCTGCGCCGGCCTTGTCTCGTGAGTCTCGAACCAGCGTGTTCACGTTGTGCGACAGGATGTTCACCCGCGCATTCAGCAGCCTGATGGCGCCGTTCAGCTTGTAGAGCACGAAGCCCACACCGCCGGAGATGGTGAGCGTGACGAGGAGAGTAAAGATTTCAGACTTGTCCACCCGCCAAAGATAGTGCGGGGCGCGATCGTCGTGAAGAAACGCGCCTCTTGTGGTCCCGTCGGGCTCGCCGCTCGCAGCTGGCCCGGGGCTGACCGCAGCCGGGCCAGCTTGGTTGACGGGTTTCAACGGGCGCGGTTAGGATGCCCCCCACTTCGGGCACTCCCGCCCTCTGCGCTCCCGGGGACGGCTCACGTTGAACCTTCACCAGCCTCTGCACCGCGCGTCACGGCTACAGGTCGGTTTCTTGCTGCTCCTCGGAGTGGTGCTCCCCGGCTTGGCTGCGGCGGAAGATGAGGGCCGCAAGGTTCACGTAATCGAGCAGCGGCCCTTCATCCAGCGCCTCCGCGTGGAGCTCACGCCCAAGTACGGCTACACGATCAACGAGGTCCTGTTCGACTACCACCAGGTGGGCGGCGACCTGCGCTTCCACATCACCGAAGAGTGGGCCATCGCGGGCTCGTTCTCCTGGTACTTCCCCGCTACCACCAGCGCCTTCGAGGACGTCGAGTCCACCTTCGATACCTTCCCCGAGAAGCGCTTCGTCCGCTGGTACGCGGGTGGCGAGGTCTCGTGGGCGCCCGTCTACGGGAAGTTCATTCTGTTTGGGTCTTGGACCGTCCCATGGAACGCCTGGCTGTCGGCGGGTGGCGGCGTCACCCTCACGGGGGTCGACGGCATCCACCCCACCGGCACCGTAGGCATCGGGACGCGGCTCTTCCTCACGCCGTGGCTCACCATGGAGTTCGAGCTCAAGGACCACATCTACAGCGAGAACTTCAAGGCCGGCGACTCGATCATGAACAACTTCGTGGTCCACGCGGGCTTTGGCTTCTGGTTCCCCGTCGGCTGGACCTACGAGTTCGCCAAGTGAGCGCCGGCATGTCCCAAACACGTGTCCATCGGCTCCTCCTCGGCGTCGTCGTCGCCGCGGTCGTCCTGCCCGCCGTTGCGTCCGCCCAGCGCGCCACGCTCCAGGACGCCCCCCCGATCCGCCAGCCCCTGAAGTGGCGCGCCGAGCGCCACCAGGTGGCGCCGCAGTTCGGGTTCACCGTCAACGACACGTACTCGCGAGCGTTCTCGGTCGGGCTTACGTACCGGTACTACTTCTACAACTGGTTCGGGCTGGGCGCCGACATCCTCGCCACCTACGCCACCATGGACACCGCGCTCACCGAGAAGATCACGGCCGAGCTCACGCAGCCGGGCCGCAGCGGCCAACCGTCCACGGCCGCGCCCGGCTTCCTCGCCAACGCCACGCTCACGTTCGTCCCGCTCTACGGCAAGATGATGTGGTTCGGCACGCTACCCGTCTCTTACGACCTGCAGATAGACGTGGGCGCCGGCCTCGGGCGCACCACCACCACGGGCCTCCTCAAGGCCGAGAACCTCTTCGCTCCCATGTGGGGCATCGGCACGCGCCTCTTCTTCAACGACTGGGTGGCGCTCGAGATCGGCATCAAGGACTACTTCATGAACTACGCGCCTCGGGCCCCGGCCGGAGACACGGAGGGCGCGAAGGAGTGGACGCAGAACTTCGTCTTTACTGTGGGCGTGTCGTTCTTCCTCATGCCTACTCTGGAGCACGAGCAGTGAGACGGAACATGCGCGGTTGGGTGGTGGCGCTCGCGTTGGCGGCGACGCCCGCCCACGCTGCTCACTACATGGTCGCGGATGTCGCCGATGTCATCCCCGAGGAGCACCACGCTGCGCTGGCGCGTGCTGGGGTAGCCAACACCGCGGTGCTCTACGAGCGTCTGGTCACCCGCGCTGGCCGCGCCTCGCTGGCTGCCGCAACCGGCATCGCGGTGGCGCGTCTCGATGAGTGGGCCGCGTTCCTCGATCTAATGCAGCTCGACGGCGTCGGGCCCACCATGGTCCGCGTCCTGAACGCGGCCGGCGTTCCGAACCTGGCGGTCTTCCAGACGGCGGACGCCTCCATCCTGCTCCCCAAGATGCGTGCCGCCAACGTGGGCAATCGCCTATCACAGGTCCTCCCGCCGGTGGACGTGGTCAAGGCCTGGATCGACGCGGCGCGCCGCGTCAAGGTGCGCCTCGAGCGCTGACCGGCGTTGGCCCCGCGTCCTGGGGGCCGCCCTGGCGCTCTGCGCGACCCTGGGGGCCGCTGCCGGCCTCGGGGCGTGGCTGCGCGACGCCTCGGCGTCTTCATCCCAAATCTTGTGGGTCGGACTCGGCTGGGTGTCACTGGCGCTCGGTGCGGCGTGGGCGATAGCGGCAGCTCTGAGTCCTCCCGGGGTCGACTCCGTCCCAGAAGCGTCGCTGCGGCCTGGGCGCCGAACCTTCGTCTTCCTTGGGCTCCTCGTCGGTGTGTTGGCGCTGGGACACCTCGCCAGCGGCCGGTTTCTGTCGTGGTATGCGCGCGTCGGCTTCGCCGAGGCCGTGATGGCGAAGGGCGAAGACTCGGAGCGCTCCGCCCTGCTCATGCGCCTGGCCGAGACCATCGACGACCGGCTGATCGACTACGCCGGCCTCATGCGCCGGTCCATGGGATCCACCTCGCCCGAGGTCTCCCGGGCGGCCGTGCAAGCCTTGGGGCGGGTGGGCGAGCGGATGGTGAAGAGCGTCGCCCTCATGGACCGCGGCGAGGCCGGCGCTGCGTGGCCGCGGACGCTGCTGGCCAGCCTGAGGGCCCACACCGAGCCAGAGCTCCTCCGGCTCGCCGTCTCGGGCCCGCTGCGCGAGGAGGCCGTGTCTGCTCTGGCGGGTCTTCAGGCAGACGAGGCGTTCCCCTTGGTGGTGGCGTCGCTGCGAGAGGCTCAGGACGAGCCTGCGTTCCTGCGGGCCTTGATCGACCTCGTGCGATGTGCCGAGCCCGTAGCGGGGCTGCAGGCCTTGTCGCGCTTCGGTGGAGCCGCGGTGCCCGGTGGCGACCCCGACGGCCGCGCGGAAAATTCCGGCGCACCCCCGGCGCGCGGCTCGGCGTGGCACCGCGCGCGTGTCCTGTGGGCCGCCGGTCGGCTCGTGGCCAGCGCGGAAGAGGCCCGGGTGGAGACGGACGTGGGGCCGTTGCACCCGCTGGTCGATGGGCTCGAGACCTGGGGAGCCGATGACGCCTGCATCGCGATGGAGGCGCTGGTGGTGCTGAGGCTCGGCGCCGCCCGGGACGCGCTCCTCGCGCTCGCCGGCGGCCCGGACGAGCGCTGCGCCGAGCTCCACGCCGCAGGGCCATCCGGCGCTCGCTGGCTGCTGGCTTCCGGTCGGCGCCGAGTGCTCGTGGCGCTTGAGGCGCTGGCCGGAATTGCCAGCGGAGATCAGCGGATCGCCGACGCGCTGGCCGCGCTGGCTGCGAGGCCAGGCGTGGCGTCTGACGTTGCGGCGACTGCTCGGCGGGTGTCGGAGCTCAGCGTCCCAGGAGCTCGTTGAGCGCCCGCGCGTTCTCTTGTGCCCCCGGCACCCCAGTCGCCCGCTGAAAGGCGTCGCGCGCGGCCTCGAGCTCTCCCGCCCCGACCAGCGTCACCGCGTGGTCGAAGTGCAGCGAAGGCGGAGACCCGGGCTGACGGGCGGCCGAGAGCGCGGCTGCGGCGTCTTTGGGGCGGCCCAAGGCCAACAGCGAGAGCCCGCGCCGCCATAACGCATCGCTGTCGTTGGCGTCCTTGACCAGGATGGCGTCGAGCTGCTCCAGCGCGTCTTCATGGTCGCCCAGAGCGGCCGCCAGAACCGCGGCCAGCCGGCGGACAGGGACGGCTTCGGGGTCGATGGCGGACGCTCGGTCGGCGGCCCGCTGGGCACCGTCCTTGTCGGCCGCTCGCAGCCGGAGCAGGGCTTCGTTGTAGCTGGCGACCGCGTCCGGGCGCAGCGCAGCCACCGCCGCGAAGTCTGCGGCGCCCTCCGCGGGGCGGCCAGCTCGCGCGCGCACGGCGCCCCGCTCGGTGAGCGCGACGAGCCGCGCCTGGCCGACGCCATGCTGAACAGCCTCGTCCAGCGCGGCCTCGGCGCGCGCGAGGTCTCCACCGTCGCTGCGGTGGCAGATGCCGAGGAGCAAGTAGGCGACAGGGTCTGGGAGGGCGGGCGCGGCAGCCTCGACCAGCGCCTCGGCCATCGGCCGGGCCGCACCACGCCCCTCGCGGCGGAGGACGATGATCACCTCGTTGAGCTGCGCCGTGGTGAGCTCTGGTCGGGCCGCACGCTCGCGGCGCAGCTCCTCCAGGGCCGTATCCAGCTGGCCGGCGTCGAGCTCCATGAGCGCGAGGTTGTTGTGCACACCCTCGAAGTCGGACCGGGCGGCGAGGATCTCGCCGTAGAGTCGCCGGGCTTCCGTGGTGTCGCCGCGCCGCTGGGACTCGAGAGCGCGTGCATAGTCGCGGAGCAGCCCAGCGCCCGAGCTGCAGCCGACGGTTGCGGCCGCGAGTGACACCAGGACGATTCGGGCTCGCACCATGGCGGGCCTCTAACCCACAAGCGCTCCCCTCGCAAGCTCGGCGCCTGCGCCTCGGTTGCCTTCCAGAGCCTGCTGTGTATGTTCGCCGCTCTGGTTCGCACGGAGGTCTTCGCGGCATGGTGCGTCCTAGCGCCTTTCAAGACAGCAGCCTCACAGCCGACGAGCGCGCCGTGCGCGACACGGCGGCCCGCTTCGCGGAGCGGGAGATCGCACCGCACGTGGACGCCTGGGAGGAGGCCGGCTCCTTCCCGCGGGAGCTGTACGTCGCCGCCGCGCGCGCTGGGCTCCTGGGGCTCGGCATGCCTGAGAGCGTTGGGGGACAAGGCGGGACCATCCTTCATGCGATGCTCGGCAGTGAGGGGCTCCTCCGGGGCGGCTCCACGGGCGTTGTCGCGGGCCTCGGCTCGGCCGGGATCGCTCTGCCGCCCATCCTGGCCACCGGGTCGCCCGAGCAGCAGGAGCGGTTCGTTCGCCCCGTGCTCGCGGGTGATCGGATCGCGGCGCTCGCCATCACGGAGCCCGGCGCGGGCTCGGATGTCTCCGCCGTGGCCACGCGCGCGGTCCGCGAGGGCGAGCACTACCGCATCACGGGCTCGAAGCTCTTCATCACGTCCGGCGTTCGGGCGGACCAGGTCACGGTGCTCGCGCGCACGGGCGCCGACGCCCACGGCGGCCTCACCTTCTTCATCGTCGAGCGCGGCATGCCGGGGTTCACGTCTTCCGCGCCGCTGCGCAAGACCGGGTGGTGGGCGTCAGACACCGCGGAGCTGTCCTTCGAAGACGTCGTGGTGCCCACGTCGCACCGGATCGGGGCCGAGGGCAGCGGCTTCGTCACGCTGATGCGCACGTTCCAGGGAGAGCGTCTGGCGCTGGCGGCGATGGGCGTGGCCACCGCCGAGATCTGCTTCGAGGCGGCGCTTGCTTACGTGCGCGAGCGCAAGGTGTTCGGCCGGCCCATCGTGGGCTTCCAGGTGATCCGTCACCGCCTCGCAGACATGGCCACCGAGGTGAACGCGGCCCGCGCGCTCACCTACTCGGTGGCCCGGCGCGTCGCCGAAGGGCAGGCCCTGGTCGCGGAGGTGTCCATGGCCAAGAACTTCGCGGCGGACGTCGCGGTCCGCGTGAGCCACGAGGCGGTCCAGCTGTTTGGCGGGATGGGCTACATGCGCGAGACCCTGGTCGAGCGGCTCTCCAGGGACGCCCGGCTCTTGCCCATCGGCGGCGGCACGAGCGAGGTCATGCGAGAGATCATCTCGAAGGCGATGGGGTTCTGAACGCGACGTCGCCCGCGGCGGGTGCGGCCGCCCGCCGCGCGCTCCTGGTGCTGGGGCTGGCGGCGTGTGAGCTCGTCGATCCGGAGGTGACCCAAGAGATCACCCCATCCAAGCTCCTCGGCGGCGCTGCCGGACCACTCGAGCACTCGGCGCTGCCGTCGCAGGAGTGGCGCGTCGCGCTCCCCGGCACGCCAGAGGCGATCTTCCTCGAGCGCGTCGTGCTCACCGCCGACCGCGATCTCAGCTTCCTCCGCTCGATTCGCTTCAGCGTGGAGCCCATCGACCCTGCGTCCGGCCTGGGGCGCAAGCTGGTGGCGTGGAGCAATGCCGCCCCTCGGGGCACCGTCCTGGAGCTGGAGACCGCTCGGGCGCTCGACATCACGCCGTGGGTCGTGGAAGGGTTGCGCCTCGTGCCGGAGGTGGCGGGGACGGTGCCTCCGGCGGACGTAACCGTCGCCGGTGAAGCCCTCCTGCAGGTCGACCTGCTCTGAGGTGCGCGCCGAGCCCGTTGAGCTCGTGTCGAAGGAGTGCCCGTGAAGATCGTTCAGGTTTCGGCAGAGCTCGCGCCCTGGTCCAAGACCGGGGGGCTCGGTGACGTCTGTGGCGCGCTGCCCAAGGCCTTGGTGAAGCGCGGGCACCGCGTATTGACCGTGGCGCCGCGATACAAGGCGTACGAGGACGCATGGGACACAGGGGTCCGCGCGCGAGTCACGCTCTTCGGCGCGGTCCACGACGTGGGGTACTACCACTGCCTCCGTGATGGCGTGGAGCACCTCTTCGTGGACCACGTCTCGTTCCACCGGCCCGGAATCTACGGAGACAAGTCCGGGGCCTACGGCGACAACCTGTTTCGCTACGCGCTGCTCTCCCGCGCGGCGCTCGAGGCCACTTTCCGCGTGCCGTTGAGCGAAGGGGCGCCGCTCGGTGAGGACGTGGTCTTCCACGCGAACGACTGGCACACGGCGCTCGTGCCGCTCTTCCTCGAGGCGGTCTACCGGCCCGCGGGGCGCTTCGAGAGCGCGGGATCCGTCTTGTCGCTACACAACATGGGGCACCACGGCACGCAGCCGAGGAGCGAGTTCGACGGGCTCGACGTGGCCCCACGGTGGCTGCCCGCCATGGACTTCGACGGGCACCTCAACATCCTGAAGACGGGCATCGCGCTCGCGCGGAAGCTCGTTGCGGTCAGCCCCACCTACGCCCGCGAGATCCAGACCGGGCTCGGTTTCGGCCTCGATGGCCTCCTCTCGGCGCGCCAGCGTGACCTCGTGGGCATCCTCAACGGCGTGGACGACGCCTGGGACCCCACCAATGACGTCCACCTGCCGGCCCACTTCTCGGCCGACGACCTCACGGGGAAGGCCGTCTGCAAGGCGGCCCTCCAGGCAGAGCTGGGGCTGCCCGTGCGGCCCGAGGTGCCCATGCTGGCATTGATTGCCCGCCTCGACCACCAGAAGGGCATCGACCTGGTCGCCGAGGCGATGCCGTGGCTGATGCGTCAGGACGTCCAGGTGGTCATGTTGGGCAGCGGCGCCCCGGAATGGCAGGCGTTCTTCCGTGAGAGCGAGCGCCGAAACCCGTCGCGCGTGCGCGGGTGGGTGGGCTTCAACGAAGGACTGGCGCACCGCATCGAGGCCGCGGCAGACATCTTCATGATGCCGAGCCGCTTCGAGCCTTGCGGCCTGAATCAGATGTACTCCATGCGCTACGGCACGGTCCCCGTGGTTCACGCCACGGGCGGGCTCGCCGACACCGTCGAGACCTTCAGCCCTGCGGCCGGCACGGGCACCGGCTGGGCGTTCCGCTCGTTCAGCGCGGAGGCGTTCGTGGACGCGCTCGGGTGGGCGCTGCTCACGTATTCGCGTTTCCCGGACGCCTGGCGGGGGCTACAGGAGCGGGGGATGCGCACGGACTTCAGCTGGGACCGCAGCGCCAGCCGCTACGAGCGCGTCTACGCGGCCACCATCAGGGACTGAGGCTCGGCGCGCCGCTCGTCGCCGCGTCAGTGCTCCTGGGCCTCGTCGCGTGCAAGGAGGCCGCGTCGCCGGCACCCACGCCGCCGCCGGCGCCCATGAGGCCCGTGCAAGCCGAGGTGCCGCGGGCGCTAGTCGACGCGTGCCGTCCTCTGGCCACGCCGCTCGAAGGCCGCTTCGTCGCGCCGGCGCAGCCCCTCGAAGAGAGCGCGATGCCGCGGCGTGCCGGCGCGTCGGATGACCCGGCGCTGGTGCGCCTGAGGGCCCTCGAGGCCGTGGACGAGCTGCGCGCGCGCCTGCGCCGTGACCCTGAGAGCCCCGCGCTGCACCTGCAGCTCGCGCGGATCTTCTCGGAGGTATTGGAGAACCGCGAGGCGCGAATCCAGCACCTCTGCCGTGCGCTCCTCGGGGCGCCCCAGGATCCCGCGATCCAGGAGACGGTGCTGGGGGCCTGGATGACCCCAGGCGCGGAGCTGGAGCTGGAGCTGGCGCTCCGACCGGGAGATCGCTCACTCCCCTGGCGTAGCGCGCTGGACGCCGTCCGCGCGGACCAGACGCTCGACGAGCGGGGGCGCGCGCGGGCCTTCGAGGACGCCCTCAGGGCGCAGCGAGTGATCCGCAACGGCGCACCGCTCCGACGTGAGCGAGTCCGCGCGAGGGTGGACGCGACGCTGCTCACGGAGTGGGCCGCCCTGAACGGTCCCGGCGAGAGGCTGCGCCTCGTGGCCAGCGTGCGCGCCAAGGACCGGGCTCTCCTCACGCGCTCTGCGCTCGAGCCAGGGGTGACGGTCTCACCCGGCTTCGATGGCCGGCAGCTGCTGCACGGCCACGACGCCGCGGCCGTCCTCACCAGCTTGTCCGCGGCCTTGCCAGGGCGGCGCGTCTTCCTGGTGGCGCGTGTGGGCGACTCCCAGCTGGTCTTCGTCGGCGAGCCCGAAAAGGCGGGGGGCTTGCTGGCCAAGGCCTTCGCGGTGGAGCCCGACGACGGGGCCCTGCGGGCGGTCCTGGTGGCCGGCGGCGCAGTTCGTCCCGCACGCTGACGCAGGACACTGATTCAGCGTCGCAAACGCTCGCTCGTCCGCCGCCGCGATGGTACAAGCGCGCCGCCACGAACCTGAAGGAGCGGTGACGTGCAGGTCGGGATTGTAAAGGAGGCGGGTGATCGGCGAGTCGCGGGCACCCCGGAGACGATCAAGACCCTGGTGCGCCAGGGCTTCGAGGTGGTCGTCGAGCGCGGCGCGGGCCTCGAGGCTGGCTTCACAGACTCGCGCTACGCCGAGGCGGGCGCCACAATGGTCGAGAACGCCTGGGCTGCTGACGTCGTCCTGAAGGTCAACCCCCCCTCGCTCGCCGAAGCGGACGGCCTCCGGGAGGGCGCTGCGCTCATCGGCTTCGTCTGGCCGGCCACCAACACCGAGCTCGTCGCCCGTTTGGCCACCCGCGGCTGCACGGTCCTGGCCATGGACCAGGTGCCGCGGATCTCCCGCGCCCAGAAGATGGACGCGCTCAGCTCACTGGCAAACATCGCCGGCTATCGGGCGGTCATCGAGGCCGCCAACGTGTACGGCAGCTTCTTCACGGGTCAGGTCACGGCCGCCGGGCGAGTTCAGCCGGCCAAGGTCCTCGTGATCGGGGCCGGCGTCGCCGGCCTCGCCGCCGTTGCCGCAGCGAAAGGACTCGGCGCGATCGTCCGCGCCTTCGACACCCGGGCCGCCGTCAAGGAGCAGGTGCACAGCCTCGGGGCCGAGGTCCTCGAGGTCACCATCGACGAGGCGGGCGAAGGGCAGGGGGGCTACGCCAAGGAGATGAGCCCCGCGTTCATCGCCGCCGAGATGGCGCTGTTCCGCGAGCAGGCCAAGCAGGTCGACATCGTCATCACCACGGCGCTGATCG
>SXGT01243031.1_pt1 | contig 23830 bp, 22 predicted proteins | sample 3176221 | NCBI WGS metagenome assembly SXGT01 (sample SAMN11356862, study PRJNA531348) | freshwater metagenome | isolation source: freshwater sample F1-120 | place: China: Fuxian Lake, Yuxi | collected 2017-12-25
GGACCTGCGGTATCCAACCCGCGTATCAGAGCTTGCCAACCGACGTCTCCGGCTCCGCCTCCCCTTCTGCACGATCTTGCCCTACCCTCGCCGTCCGCACTTCGCGGCACGCAACGAAATCTTGCGCCCGCAGTGCTTGACCTGGGACATCAGAACCTACGGAGCAATCTCATGCCCTACATCGATGCCTTCAACCACTTCTTCCCCAAGCCGTTCTTCGATGCGCTGGTCGAGACGCCGGCCGGCAAGAAGGACATCGGCAAGCGCGTGCGCGGCATTCCGGCGCTGTACGACCTCGACATCCGCAACCGCATCGTCGACGGCTTCGGCAAGTACGACTACTCTCAGGTACTGTGCCTCGGCATGCCGGCGATCGACCGGCTGTTCACGCCCGACGTCGCACCGGCCATGACGCGGCTCGGCAACGACGGCCTCGCCGAGATCTGCGCCAAGGATCCCAAGCGCTATCCCGGCTGGGCGGCGTCGCTCGCCATGAACGTGCCGGACGAAGCGTGCAAAGAGGTCGAGCGCGCCACGAAGATGGGCGCCTGCGCGATCCAGCTGCACACCAACGTCGACGGTGCGCCGCTCGACGAGGCCCGCTTCTGGCCGATCTTCGAGGCGATCGAGAAATCGGGCAAGCCGATCCTGCTGCACCCGATCCGTACGCGCGAGATGACCGACTACCGGACCGAGGACAAGAGTAAGTACGAGATCTGCAGCGTGATCGGCTGGCCGTTCGAGACAGGCGCATGCCTTGCGCGCCTCGTGTTTTCCGGCATCATCGACAAGCACCCGGGCTTGCGGATCATCACGCATCATCTCGGCGGCATCATCCCCTATTTCGAGGGCCGTGTCGGGCATTCGTGGGACCAGCTCGGGGCACGTACGTCGGATGAGGATTATGGCGCGATCCTGAAGCGCCTCAAGAAGCGCCCGTTCGACTACTTCAAGGATTTCTACGGCGACACGGCGCTGGCCGGCGCCAAGGGGCCAACGATCTGCGGCATCGGCTTCTTCGGCGTCGACCACGTGCTGTTCGCGTCCGACTGTCCGTTCGATCCGGAGAAGGGCACGATGTATCCGCGCCTGTCGATCGGCGTGATCGAGGAGCTCGACATGCCGAAGGCCGACAAGGAGAAGATCCAGTACAAGAACGCAGTCGCGATGTTCGGGCTGAAGATTTGAACAAGGCGAGCGGCAACGGGCTGGAAGGAGGGCACGCCATGTCCCACGTCGTGGTTCCACCCGCCCCGCCGCGACCCGAGGTGGCGTCGCTCGTTGCAAGCGCACGCCGCATCGCTGCCGCCATTCGCGCCCGCGCCGGGGAGACGGAGCGGGAGCGCCGCGTCTCGGATGATGTGATCGGCGAGCTGCGGGAAGCGGGTCTGTTCCGCATCCTGCAGCCGGCGGCCTTCGGCGGCTACGAGTACGGCTACGACGTGCTGGTCGAGCTGACCTCGACGATTGGCCGTGCCTGCGGCTCGACGGCCTGGGTGTTCAGCATCGCCAACATCCATCAATGGCTGGTCGCGTCGATGCCGCCACTTGCCCAGAGCGAGTTCTGGACCGACCGCGGCGCCATCGCAGCAGGCTCCTATCCGCCCGCTGGAAAGACGGTCCGCGTGGACGGCGGGTTCCGCACGACGGGCTCGTGGGGGTTCGCCAGCGGCTGCGACACGGCACAGTGGCTGTTCATCGGCACGATGGTGCCGCCGGCGAACGGTGAAGGCGCGGCGAGGCCGACGTTCCTGCTGCTGCCGCGCGAGCACGCGCGGATCGTCGACGACTGGCAGACGATGGGTCTGGCTGGAACCGGCAGCAAGACCATCGTGGCCGAGGATCTGTTCGTCCCCGCGCACCGCGCAATCGCGATCGCGGACCTCGCTGCGGGAACGGGGCCGGGAACGGCCGTCAACACCAATCCGCTTTACCGCCAGTCGATGCTCGCAGTGCTGCCGGTCGCGCTCGTATCCACGGTGCTCGGCATGGCGGAAGGCGCGCTCGCCGATTTCGTCGATGCGGTGAAGGTGCGGGTGACGCGCGGCGCGGTTGCCGGCGGCAATCGCAGGATGGCAGAGTTCGCCACCGTGCAGTCGCGCGTCGCCGAGGCCACGGCCAGCATCGACGCGGCGCGCCTGCTGATGCTGCGCGATCTTGCCGAGACCCATGCTGTCGCGCTTCGCGGCGAGCCGACGCCGGTCGAGATGCGCATCCGCAACCGCCTCGATCACGCGTTCTGCACGCGGCTATTGCTGCAGGCCGTCGATGCCTTGTTCAATGCCTCAGGCGGGCAATCGATCTTCCTCGACAAGCCGATCCAGCGGAATTGGCGCGACGCCCACGCGGCCGGCTCGCACCTCAGCCTGAACTGGGACGCGGTCAGCACGATGTACGGCCAGTACACCCTGGGCCTCGAGCCGCAAGGGCAATTTTGACGACCTAGCCTATCCGCACGAATCCGGCTTGATGAGGGACTTGTGCAGCCACCCGCGACCGATGTTGCGCTTCGGCTCTCCCTTGACGACCGTGACCGCCAGCCAATCCTTAGCATTGGCCGGCGGCTGCCTGATCGGATCGAGCAAGACCATCAGGTCCGGCGTCACCTTCATGACCATTCTGGAATTGCGATCGGGTGCCTCACGCAGGGCACCGAAGCCGTCGCGGGTCGAAGCGATCTCGCAGTAGAGCGTAGCTCGCGCAGGCGCCGCGGCCGCCATGGCCATGGCACCTGCACAGGCCGCAAGCACAACGCTGCGGTAGCTGGGATACACCGGCATCTTCGATCAATACCCCGTCTTCGAAAGGCTCAGGAGCCAACCCGACATGCGGCCCTTGACGTTGGCGATCTGGTCCTTCGTCAGGAAGTCCTCGAGCTTGACGCGGTCGACCGGATACTGCGGACGCAGGAAGTCCTCCTCGTAGCCGTAAGGCGTGGTCGCATCGATGCCCATGCCGCCTTCGTAGGTGGTGTTCGTCGCCGTCCACTCCTTGCCGCCAGCGGTCATGCGCTCGGCCGGCATGAACGTCTGCCCGCGCCCGCCCGGCGTCGGGTTGAGGATGTCCTTCTGCGGGTTCACACGCGTGGTGATCGCCCACATCACGTCATCCATCGAGTAGATGTCGACATCCTCCGAAACCGCGATGGCGACACGCATGCCCTGCGACGTGGCCAGCAACGCAGTTAGGTAGTTGCGCTGCCAGCCCTCCTCGATGCGGTTGCGCTTCTTCACCTGGATGATGCAGCCGCCCCAATCGGTCATCGAGTAGGGGATGTTCACGTCCTGAATGATGCCGGGCTGCAGGCGGTTGCACAGCTCGTACATGCATGCCTCGCGGATCGAGGTGTCGATGTTGTGCTCATCGAGCGTGTGGGCGCCGAGCGCGAAGATGATCGGCTTCGACTCGAGCTTGCGCATCGTGATGCCAGTGACGTGGAACGTCGGCGCGCGGTAGCTCTTGCCCATGTAGCCCGCCCACTCCGGATGGAAGTGGTGGCGGCCCTGCGTCTGGTCGGCCTCAGCCTCGGCTGTCTCGAAACGCTTGTCGCGCGGGTCGATGTAGCCCTCGATCACGATCTCCGAATCCGCAAGCGCCATCGCGTCGACGGTCTGCGCCTTGACCGTGCGCACCGGATAGCCCTGGATCGCGCCGGCGATGCCGATCTCGTCGCAGCCGTGCGGCATGATCGCGTATCCGAACGCGCCGCCCGCGACCAGCGTGCAGGCCGGTGGCACGCCGAAGCAGAACGTCAGCGGCACCGTCTCCTTGTTGCGGTATGCCTCGCTCACCACCTGCCACATGTGGCTGCCGGGCGAGATCTGGAACGTGCCAACGTTGCCCCAGCGGAAGTTCATGCGGTTGTAGCCGAGGTCGCTGCCGCCGCCGAAAACGCGCCCTGTCACGCAGCGGATGCCGGAGCCGATCGTCAGCTCCTTCTCGAGCGCAGTGTGGCGGATCGCGACAAGGAACTCGTTCACGTCCTTCGGGCTCTTGATCACGACCTCCTGGGCCGGGGCGTCCTTCTGGCTGATCTCCTCCGCCTTGATCGGGTTGTTGATCGCCTTGGCGAGCTTGATCGTGCGGTCCTTGTCGCTGTCCCAGCCGAACATGCGGTTGATCGCGGCCATGTCGCCGAACAGGTTCGTGACGACGCGATGGTTCGGCTTGCCCTTGACGTTGTTGAACAGCACCGGGCAGCCGCCATCCATCAGCTTCTGCAGGCCGGTGACCTCCAGGTCCGGGTCGACCGGCTTGTCGGTTTCGACCAAGTCGCCGCGCGCCTTCAACCAGTCGAGCGCAGAGCGCAGATCGCGCGTGTGCAAGCCACCCACTGCGGCCGTCTTCTTCGTCGTCTTGGGCTTGGAGCCGTCCATGGATGCTCTTCCTTCGGTCGTAGGCTGCGGTAGCGAAGCGTACCGCACCATTTGGGTTGGCCGTTGCGGTACGCGATTGCGCGCTACCGCACCTTACGAATGCAACATCATTTCAGCGGCGATCTCACGGGCTCGATATAGCCGCCTACCCTGGCGTAGCGCCAGCTTCCATCGCGCGTTTCGACCCGCCGCAGCCGGCCGGTCTGCACGAGATAGTTGAGGTGCGCGACCGCCTCGCCCATGGCGAAGCCGATCTGATGGCCGTCGAGCTTGCCTTTGAAAAGAACATCGAGAAGGTCGCCGGCGGTGATCTCCCCTCTCGTCGCATCGAGGATCAGGTTGAGCCGCGCAGCATGGTGGTGGCCAAGCTCCGCCAAGCGGAACAATACGTTGCGGAACGGCTTGCGGTGCGAGGGCAGCACCAGTGTTTCAGCATGCAATTGGCCGAGGAATTTCTGGCAGGTCTCGAGGAAGCTCGCCAGCGTGTCGGCCTCCGGTTCCATCGGCCAGGTCGAGACGTTGGTGGTGATCTGCGGCAGGATCTGGTCGCCCGCAATCAGTATCCGGCGTTCTGCGCAGTAGAGCGAAGCGTGCTCGGGCGCATGGCCTTGGCCGACGATGATGCGCCAGCGGTCAGTGCCGATCGTCACCACGTCGTTCTCGCGCAACCGCCGGAACTGCGCCGGCAGCGATACACCGACGTCGTAGGGTACGACGTCCTTCTCGAACAGCTTTCGCCGCGCTTCATCGAGGCCGTGCAGGCGATGCCATTCGCCGCGCTGCTTGATATTGTCGGCATAGCCGAAGTTCATCGACACGTTGGCCGCGAACCACTCGCCCAGCGTCATGCAGGGCACGAGCCCGCCCCAGCGCTCCGATATCCACGCCATCAGACCGGAATGGTCCGGGTGGTAGTGCGTTACGATCAGCCGCTTGACCGGCTTGCCGCCGAGCGCCTGCTTCCAAATCGATTCGAGCAGGCCGCGCGTCTCGTCCCAGCCGAAGCCGCAGTCGATCATCGTCCAGACGTCGCCGTCGGCGAGCAGCCACAGGTTTACCTGCCGCAGGCCGACGAACGGCACCGGCGTCGACAACCACAGGATCCCGGGCGCTACCTCGCGCACCGTGCCCGGCGCGGGATAGTCGTCCCAGGGATAGGTGATGCCGTCGATGCCTGACAGGTCTGTACTCATGAATTTTCCATGGTGAGTGGTGAGTGGCCAGTGGTGAGTGGCAGAGCACGCTGCAATGTGTGGGCATCACCACTCACCACTGACCACCCACCATTCGCACCTTTCAACTCACCGGCCACTTCAGCGTAACGATCTCGTTCATTTTCAGTCGCTTGGAGAAGCGCGCCACCGTCTCCGGGATCTCGCGATAGAGCGCCATCTCGTCGATCCGCGTCAGCCGGCCGCCGGCAACCACCTGCTCGCCCGCCACGAACACGTCGCGTACGCTGTCGCCGGTGGCGCTGTAGACCAGATTGGAAACGGGGTTGATCAATGGTTGCCATTCGGGTCGCAGGGTATCGAACAGCACGATGTCGGCCGCCTTGCCAACCTCGATCGAGCCGATCTCGCGGTCCCATTGCGCGGCTTTCGCACCGTTGATGGTCGCCATCTCGATCGCGTGCTCGGGCGGCATGACGCGCGGGTTCATCCGCACCTCCTTGTAGCCGCATGCCGCGAGCCGCATCTCCTGGGCCATGTCGACTATGCCGGACGACGCGTGGTCGGAGCCGAGCGAGACATTCACCCCGAACGCCATCAGCTCCGGCAGCTTGCCGACGACGAAGTTGCCGTAGCCGTTGTGCAGCGAGGACGACGGCGCGCACACGAGCGAGGGCTTGCGCTTCGCCAGCATCGCCACTTCCTGCGGCTCGAGCCAGCCGGAGTGCACGACCAGCATCCGCTCGTCGAGCACGCCGAGGTGCTCCATGCGCTCGATCTCGGCCAGACCGCAGCGCGACACGCAGCCGTCGTGCGTAGAGTAGGAGAAGCACGCATGCGTCTGCAGCAGCGTGTCGTACTTGTCCGCGAGCTTCTTGAGGCCCTTGATCAGCTCGTCCGACGCATTGTTGAGGCCGCGGAACGATGCGCTCGCCTTCAATCGCGGATCGCCGGACTTGTGATAGCGCTCAAGCACCTCCTCGGCGCCCTTGAGGCACACTTTCGTGTCCTCGATCATGCGCTCGGGCAGCAGGCCCATCACCGACTTCGTCAGGTCGAACGAGGAGCGGCCGGCGACCGTGCGAATGCCGGTTGCCTTCGCCGCGGCGACGGATGCCTCGGGGTGATAGTTGCCCGGATCGATGAAGCAGGTGACGCCATGGCGCAGCAGCTCGGCGCAGGCGTGCGTGGCCGACACCCGCACGTCCTCCTGCTCCATTGCCGCCTCGTAAGGGTACATGCGGTCGAACAGGAACGATTGTGCGTTGGCCTCGTCCGCCAGTCCGCGCGATAGGTGGAACGAGGAATGCAAGTGGCAGTCGACGAAGCCGGGCGTCGCCACGGTGTGCCGGCCGTCGATCACCTTGTCGGCGGCGAATGCACCTGCGATCTCGTCCGATTTGCCGATCGCGACGATCTTGCCTTTCGACACGGCGATCGCTGCGTCGCGGATGATCCGCCGGCCTTTGTCGACTGTGATCAGCCAGGCGATGTCGCGGACGAGGAGGTCGGCTTTCCTGGATTTTGACGATTTCGGCATGCGCTTTCCGTAGGTCGGGCTAGCCCGGCATTGCCGAGCGTAGCTCGACGTCTCTGGGGTTTCTTTCGAAGACGTCGGGCTATGCGGCGCAAAGCACTGATAACCCGATCTACGCCGCGCGAAGCGCGGCAATCGCCGTCATGCCGGCCCGACGTACTTCAGCTCCTCGAACACCTTGAGCTCGATCAGCACGTTGTCGTTGGTGCTCTCCTCGCACAGCATCGAGCGGTGGGCGATGCCGCGCGGGATCATCATCATGTCGCCGGCCTTCATGATGCGGGTTCCCATCTCGGTCTCCCACTTCAGCGCGCCCGTGACACAGAAGATGATCTCGTGCGCATCGATGTTGCGATGCCAGAAGCTCATGGAGTGCTTGCGTCGCTTCGATACCTCGATGCGGCAGTGCTTGCTCTCGAACAGGCGCAGTGGCGTGCCGTCCGCCTTGTCGAGATTGGTGGGCGAGAATTTCTCGGCAAAAACGTTGATGAGCTTGAAGATCTCCGCGTACTCGAGCACGCCGGAGTTGGTCTGCGTTGGGTTGGTATCGCGGTTCAGGATGACGTTCTTGCCATCAATTGTGATCCGCTCCTCGAATTTCACCTTCTTGTCCGCCATGCTGATGCTCCCGTGTTGAGTTGGCCCGCGATCGGGCCGAATCCAAATTGGCGCCGCGGGCGCCCGTCACCATTCCGGCACCGAAGCCCGGCGCCATCAGGCGGGCGATCTTGCTGAAATGACCGCGGTTCGCGCACTTGAAGCCGATCGTCCGCCTGGGTCAAGCCCGTGGAACAACGACTTCCGCCTTGGCCGATAGCGACATGTGCGCTTGCTGCATAGCTGCTAGCCGCCCCTCCCCGTCTCGCGGAGCCGGGCCCCCAGCTCAGGCCACGGCGCGACGTTCTGGCCTGGCCGGGACGAGCAGTTCGACGAGGCGATCGGCGGGGGCCGGCTTGACCAGATGCTCGTCGCATCCGGCCGCGATCGCGAGCAGACGATCCTCCGGCGTGCTGTTGCCGGTCATCGCGATGATGCGGATCCCGGCACCGTCCGGCATTGCCCGGATGGCGCGTGCGATTTCGTGACCGCTCATGCCGGGCATGCGGACGTCGAGCAACACGGCATCCGGCTTGAACACCGGGATACGAGCCAGCGCCGTCGGACCATCGGGCGCCGTTTCCACCATAAACCCGCGCATGGTCAGCATCAGCTCCATCGCGTCGCGGATGGCGGCATAGTCGTCGATCACCAGCACCCGGACGCCGACACTCCTCAGCGCCGAGGCCGCCAAGCCACCTTCGGCCGGCGTGCTTGCCCGTGGCGCGATCGTCAGCGGCAGCACCACGTCGAAGCGGGCGCCCTTGCCTGGCCCATCGCTCGACGCGACCACTTTGCCGTGATGCAACTCGACGAGCTGCTTGACCAGCATCAGGCCGAGGCCCAGGCCGCCGGCGGCCTTCTGCTGATGCTCGCCGGCCTGCGCGAACGCATCGAACACCTTCGGCAGAAACTCGGCGGCGATGCCTATGCCATTATCCACCACGCTGATGTGCGCCGCGCCGTCCTCCTCACGCAGGCCGATCGCGATCCGACCACCTTCACCGGTGTACTTGACGGCATTGCCGATCAGGTTGGTCAGCACCTGGACGAGCCGCAACCGGTCGCCGTCGACTCTGGCCCCCTGCGGCGGCAAGTTGATCTCGAGCGTGTGCCCGCGGGCCTCTGCTGCTGGCCGGCACGCTTCGACGGCCTCTTCGATCACCTCGGCGATTGCAATCACCTCCGTGCGCAGCGACAGCTTGCCGCTCGACAACCGAGCGACGTCGAGCAGGTCCTCGACCAGCCTTGTCAGATGGGAGGTCTGCTTTTCGATGATGCCGCGGACTGTGCCGAGGCGCGGCTCGCCAGCTTCCATCTGCCGGAGCGCCTCGCCGCTGCTTTGCAGCGGGGCGAGCGGATTGCGCAATTCGTGCGCGAGCGTGGCGAGGAACAAGTCCTTGCGCCGGTCGGCCTCCAGCAACGCCTGCTCGGCGGCCTTCTCGCGCGAGATGTCCCTTTGGATGGTCGCCACGTATTGAGGGCGGTCGCTCCGGTCCCGCTGCAGGATGTTGACCTTCGACACCGGGAACACGCGCCCGCTCGCATCGATCAGGTCGACCTCGCCCTTCCAGACACCGTCGCGCAAGGTGGCGGGCATGATCTCCTGCAGAATGCGCTGGTGCTCGTGCGGTGCAATGTGCTGCAGGATCGAGCGATTACAAAGATCCTCAGTTTCGTCGATGCCGCACATGCGGCGGCCGGCGGCGTTGATGTGCATCACACGCCCGTCGAGGTTGCACCAGCCGACGAAATCCGGCGTCGACTGCACAATCAGGGCCTGCTGCGCGAGCAACTCCTCGGCCAGCTTGCGCTGGGTAACGTCGAACACGACGCCGCGCATCAGCGTCGCCTGCCCGGCCTCGTTCTTCTCGACGACTGCAACACCCTTGAGCCAATGCACGCTGCCGTCTGGATGGATCACCCGGAACTCGTTCTGGCAATGGCCGGTTTCCATTGCTTCCTCGGTCGTCCGCCAGGCCTGCTCGCGATCATCGGGGTGGACAGCCGCGAGCCATCTTTCAATGGTGGCCTCGCCGCTTCCGCCTGGCTCGACAAGTGCCCAAGCTTCAGGGGACCAATGATCTACTCCGGTCGCGAAGTCGGTTTCCCAAGTGCCGACCAGAGCCGCAGCCTGAACGCGCTTCAATTGGTCCGCCTGCGTGGCGATCACCTGCTCAGATTTGCGCATCCAGGAGACGTCGCGACTCGTGAGCAGCACGCGCGAGGGTTTTCTATCCGGCCCCGCCAAGGTCTCCGCATGCGTCTCGATCAAACGTTCTTTGCCGTCGGACGGTACGACACGATAGGAGAACTGGGAGCGGCCCACCGTCGTGAACTGGGCACGGGTCCACGACTGGAACGCACCACGATCTGCCCGATGGATGAGTTCGAGCAGCTTCTCGACAGTCTGCATGGGCTGGAAGCCCATGACCTCCTCGAAATTCCTGCTGACCAGCATGCGTGTCGACTGCAGATCGAACTGGCGAAACGCCAAGCCGCTGAGCTGCTGGGCTTGCCGCAATAGTGTCCCTTTGGCGCCCAGGTTCTCGTCGTCGAGCGTCTCGATCGACCAGGAGCGCTGCTCGAAGGGGGGCGCGACAAAGGCTCGAAATTGCATGCCTGAGGTTCCACGACGATCGATTCTACCGATCGGAACCTACTCAGAACCATTCGCGGCCGACAACGTTGCGAGCGGTGTGCGTGAAGCTCGTCAACAGAATACACGCCGCCGGAAACAGCTACGTCGGGCCGGAACAGTACGGCCACGGATCACTTTCGAATTGGTGAATTGCCAGCGCTAATCGGATCGAGCCCTGCGACGCTCGACTAGAGCCCCCACCGGATGTCGGATCTCGGCTCTCACTCGATGCGAACTGCAACGCTGATCCGCAGTGCAGCTCCGAGGTTGCGATGCGGCGCTCGCGGCGTGAGCTTCACTCGCGGCCATGGCCAGAGCGGCCACGTCCATGTGTCGATCGCTTCATGAGGCGGTATTGGATCGTGCCCCCGCTCAACGCCCACCCGACGACAGGCCGGCGGCCGCGATCTGCACTTTGCAGCGCATGCTGAGCTCGGTGTAGCGGCGTACGACGCACGTCTTGACGCTGGCGACCGTCGCGTTCTCGCTGATGCACAAGCGCCGAACGTCCTTCTCGCACGCGGCCCGCAGCGCCGGGGTAACCTCTGGCGGAAGCACGAGTTTTTGTGCGGCTACGGGATGCGATGCAAACACAACGGCAATCGCGATACACGTAATGCGAACAACAGACATACTGACCTTCCCCGCATGATTAGTTTCCGGCACGCCCGGTGCCGGCGTCAGTTCAGAAGTGGCCCAGCGGATCAGTGTCGCGACGAAATTCCGCCTGTCGCGCGATGGTCGGCTCGGCCAGAATGGTGCACTGCAGCAAAAGCGTGCGCAGGTCAACGTCCTCTGTCAGAATATCGCGCTTTTCGAGGCGGATCCATGCGCAACGGGAAGAACCACTTCGCAAAATTGGATTAGCCTTTCCACGCGTTCGTTCTGCTCAATGGGTCCCGATATGATGCAATGCGGCAAATCCGCTGCCGCCGTCCTGTTCCCGGCAGTTTTGCGATCAGGTCAGCCCTTGCCTTTGGTCTGCGTCTCGCCGTGCCGGGCATGGGCCTCGAGGAAGGCGATGATGTCGCCCGCAATGTCTGCGCCGGTCGCCTTCTCGATGCCCTCCAGCCCCGGCGAGGAGTTGACCTCCATCACCAGGGGACCGCGCCTGGAACGCAGCATGTCGACACCGCAGACGTTGAGGCCGAGCGCCTCGGCAGAGCGAATGGCGGTGTCGACCTCTTCGGGTGTGATATCGGCCTTCTCGCCCTTGCCGCCACGGTGCAGATTGGAGCGGAAGTCGCCCTTGCGGCCGGTGCGCTTCATCGCGCCGACGACCTTGCCGCCGACCACCAGCGCCCTGATATCGGACCCGCCCGCCTCGGCAATGAACTCCTGGACCATGATGTTGACGTTGGCTGCGCTGAACGCCTCGATGATCGAGACAGCAGACGCACCCGTGTCGGCCAGGATCACGCCCATGCCCTGGGTACCCTCGAGCAGCTTGATCACGACCGGCGCCCCGCCGACCTCCTTGACCACGGCCTCAGCAGTTCTTGGGCCATGCGCGAACGCTGTCACCGGCAGGCCGAGGCCGCGGCGGGCCAGCAATTGCAGGGCGCGCAGCTTGTCGCGGGAGCGGCCGATCGCGACGCTCTCGTTCAGCGGGTAGACGCCCTGGATCTCGAACTGGCGCAGCACGGCGAGGCCGAAGCCCGTGATCGAGGCGCCGATGCGCGGGATCACCGCATCGTAGAGCGGCAATGTCTTGCCGCCATAGCGCAGCGTCGGCCGGTTCGAGGTGATGTTCATATGTACGTGCAGCGTGTTGATCACGTCGATCACGTGACCGCGCGCACGGGCGGCCTCCACCAGCCGCGTGTGGGAGTAGAGGTTCGCATTGCGGGCCAGCATGGCGAGGCGCATAAGCGGCTCCAGCGGACGATTGAGGAGTTTGCCGTGTCGGCTGACCAGCGTCGGGATGCCACCTGATAGGCGATTGCGAAGGCCGGGCCAAGGCGCGTCGAGCCGCGCTATCGACGCGTCGCGCGGCATGAGATATCAGAACGTTCGCATGTTGGAATATCTGGCGCGACAGGCTTATCGGGAGAGAACTCAAATGGCGGACAAGACGATCGACACCAAGGGCGCGAACTGCCCGATCCCGATCCTGAAGGCCAAGAAGGCGATCGGCGAGGTGCCGGTCGGAGGTACACTCGAGGTTCTGGCGACCGACCCTGGCGCAGTCGCGGACTTCCAGGCATTCGCGCGCCAGACGGGTCACCAGCTCGTCGAGCATTCCGAGAGCGGCGGTGTCTACCGCTTCCTGATCAAGCGCGCGGCATAGCGCGTTTCCGAAGCAGCGCGCAACGCGTGCAGGCTGGGCCCAAAGATGCCCCGGCGTGCCGGAGAATGCGCAGCCTCAATGCCCACCGGCACCGATCGAATAGATCTCGCCGGGGTGGGCGAATAGATTGTAGGCCATGCGCAGCGCGACCAGCAGCACCAGGGCTGCCATCAGGAAGCGCAACTCCTCGCCTTTGAGCTTGGCGCCGGCTGCCGCGCCGAGCTGGGCACCGATTACGCCACCGACCATCAGCAGGATCGCGAGCACGATGTCGACGGTATAGTTCCACGTCGCCTGCATGATCGTCGTCGCCGCGGTGACGAACATGATCTGGTAAAGCGACGTGCCGACGACGACGTTGGTCGGCATCTTCAGCAGGTAGATCATCGCCGGCACCAGGATGAAGCCGCCGCCCACCCCCATGATGCCCGAAAGAAAGCCGATGAAGAGGCCGATCAGCACCGGCGGAATGATGCTGATGTAGAGCTTGGAGCGTGGAAAGCGCGTCTTGAACGGCAGCCCGTGCATCCAATTGTGCTGGCCGGGCTTGCGGGCCGAGACGGCCTTGCCCGCCTTGCTCTTGCGGATAGTGCCGAGGCTCTCGATCAGCATCAGCGTGCCGACCATGCCGAGCAGGATGACATAGCAAAGCGTGATGACGAGGTCGATCTGGCCGGTCTGGCGCAGCAGCTTTACCGCCTGCACGCCGAGCACCGAGCCGACGAGCCCACCCGACAGCAGCACCGTGCCCATCTTGATGTCGATGCCCTTGCGCCGCCACTGGGCAAGCGCACCCGAAACCGACGAGGCGACGATCTGGGCGGCCTCGGTGCCGACCGCGATCGGGGAAGGGATGCCGGACAGGATCAGCAGCGGTGTCATCAGGAAGCCGCCACCGACGCCGAACATGCCGGACAGAAAGCCCACGGCAGCGCCCATGCCCACGAACAGATAGATGGGCACCGACATCTCGGCGATCGGAAGATAGATGTTCATCGCTGCAGTCCGGCTCCCCCTTGGCCGCCTATGCCGCCTGCGCACCGTAGTACAGGGTTACGACGTGCTGCGCCTCTGCAAAGAACAGCCAGCGCTCGACCAGCACGCCGCAGGCCGACGCAACGACTGCCAGCAGCGTCAGCGGCAGGGTCAGCACGCCCCCGAGCCATAGGGTCGCCGCCAACGCGACCAGCGGAACGACGAAACCGACGACTTGCACCAGCAGCCGCAACCTGTCGACATGCTTGCGGGCGACCGCGTAGCCCATCTCGCGCATCACGAAGTTGGCCTGCGTGTGTGGCGATTCGAGCGGCCGTACCGTGCCGAACCGGCCGAGGCCCGTGGCGCTGCCGCTCGTACTTTCACGGGGCGCGCCATCGATGAACGCCCAGTATACGCGCTTCATCAGCAAGGCCAGCGCGAGCACGGTCACAACCAGCCAGCCGAAGTCGTCGGTCTCGTGCCCAAAACCGCGGAGCAGCGCGATGGCCAGCACCCCGCCGGTTGCGAGTGAGAGCACCACGTAGACGGGGCTCACCATCGGCTGATGCCAGGCGCGGATCGTCGGCAGCGATTGATAGATCATGCCGGTGCACCACACAGTAAGCATGCTCATGGCGGCGGCGAGGAGACCTGCAAGACCGAACCAGCCGCGGTTCGAGTCGAGCATGATCCAACCCAGCGCGAACAACCCGAAAGGTACGAACGTTGCCACTGCCGCCACGCCCTCGCGCGACAGCCATGATGTGCGCCATTGCGAGAACGCGCGCCACGCCCGCTCGGGGCGACCGAGATGGGCCGTCGACGACAGCAGGCCTGCAGCGATCAGAGCGAACGCGATGCCGAGCCCGGTGATACCGAGCATCCGCTCGGCGGGCAGGTTGTCGAACACCGACAGCACCGCGAGCCAGAACAACAGGCCGTAGCCGGCGCCGGACGCCGTGGTGAACAGTATGACGGAATAGGCTGGATGCATCTCGCCGCCCCCTAGCGCGACAACACTTTGTCCGCCCAGGCGAACAACTTCTCGATGGCCGAGCCGTCGCCGGCCGGCGTGCGCTCACGCGGCGCATTTGCACCGGCCGCACTCGCCGTATCCCGCTTCGGCCGCGGCGGCAGATACTTGTTGACCGGCTTGTAGCCCATTTCAGGCATCAGGTCGTAGCCGCCGCGCTCCTTCACGAGCTTCGACACAGGGCTCGTCGCATCGCCGAGATCGCCGAAGTGGCGCGCACCAGTAGGGCAAGCCTTCACGCAGGCGGGCACGCGGTCATGCTCCTCCAGCGTCTCGTTATAGATGCGGTCGACGCACAGCGTGCATTTCTTCATGACGCCATCGGCGTAGTCGTATTCGCGCGCGCCGTATGGGCACGCCCACGAGCACAGCTTGCAGCCGATGCAGGTGTCCGGGTTGACCAGAACGATGCCGTCCTCGGCGCGCTTGTAGCTGGCGCCGGTCGGACAGACCGTGACACACGCAGGCGTCTCGCAATGCAGGCACGAACGCGGGAAGTGGACGGTGCGGGACGTCGAGCCTTCCCCCACATCGTAGGAATGGATGCGATTGAGCCAGGCGCCGTGCGGATCGGCGCCATAAGGTTCGTGGTCCGACAGCGGCGCGGAGTAGCCGGACGTGTTCCACTCCTTGCACGACGTCGCACACGCATGACAGCCGACGCAGGTGTCGAGATCGATCACGAGGCCGAGCTTTTTGGCAGAGGGGGCGGGCAGGGCGGTCATGCAGTGGTGGCTCCGTATGCGAGCGATTCGGCGGGAAGGTTCACGACAGCCAGTCCTCCACTTTCAACTCGGGCACGCGCTCGAAATCCTTGAGGTTGCGCGACAGCAGCGTGGCGCTGTTGGCGATGGTGATGGCGGCGATGCGCAGGTCCATGGAGCCGATGCCCAGGCGCAAGCTGCGGAGATGGTCGTATTGACCCGCCGCGGATTCGGTCCAGGGTATCACCAGCCAATTCGAGAGAGCTTCGTGCAGCACATTCATTCGCTGATACGGCACCATCAACTGCTTGCCATTCTTATTTCCGGCGACTTGAGCCAGGCGACCTCGCCACAGCTCTTCGACTGATATGATCGTGGTACCGAATTGGAGGCCGGACGCATCCAGGCGATCACGCAACTCCGCGCTTGCTGGAATTCCGCGGTGAAGTTGGCTCATGTGGTCCGTATCGAGTATCAGCATTTCGGCTGGCGTCGGCGCCAAGCCTGCCCGAGGCGTACGGCCTCCTCGTGAGTCGGATCATCTTTGAAGATCCCGAACGTCTTCTCCCAATTGTGCTTGAAGGGTTGCGCTGCGGTCGTCTCTCGCGACTGCTGAGCAAGCATCCTCAGCTCTGCAACCTCCGCTTCGAGCGCTGCAACGCGCTTCGAAAGAGATCTCGCAGATTTCGTTTTCTTTCGGTCGACGATCTCTTGCATACTGGTTCCTCAAACCTGTTGGGTTGGAAGGGCGCCATCTGCCAACAGCATACCCTACCCCCGCCCGCCCTTGAACTCCCGCCCGAACGCCAGAGCCCCCGGCGCCACCACGCCCGGCGGCGAGGCCAGCGTCTCGAACTGCGGCCAGCTCTCGTGCACCTCTGCCGGCGGGGCCTTCGACACCGACACGCGCAGATCGTACCAAGCAGCCTGGCCCGTCACCGGATCGGAGTTCGAGTAGCGATAGCCGCCTTCGCGCGGCGGCAGCAGCTCCGCGATCAGATGGTTCAGAAGAAACCCCTGTTTCGCCTCCGGCGCATCCTTGTCCAGTGCCCAAGCGCCGCCGCGCTTGCCGATCGCGTTCCACGTCCACACGGTATCGTCGTTGACGCCCTCCATCAGGCGCACTTGTGCCTTCACGCGGCCGATGTGCGACGCGATCCATACCCAATCGTCGTCGGCAATGCCGAGCGCCGCCGCGCGCGTGCGGCTCATGAACAGCCGATTCGCCGCCGTTATCTGGCGCAGCCAGGCGTTCTGCGAGCCCCACGAATGGTACATGTGCATCGGCCGCTGCGTGATCGCGTGCATCGGGAACGCGCGGTCGTCGATCATCGTGCCTTCGAACGGCGGATACCAGAACGGCAGCGGATCGAAGAACCGCTCGATGCGCTGCTTGTGCGACGCCGGCGGCTGGATCGCCCCGTGCCCGCGGGCGGCGAGCCGGAACTTCTGCAGCGGCTCGGAATAAAGCTGGAAGATGATCGGATCGGTCGAGCCGATGAAACCGGAAGCCTTCGCGAACTCCAGATAGCCCTTGTTGGCGTGTTTCATCCAGCGTTGGCCGGGCTCCAGATGATGGATGTGGAACGCGCCGTTTGCGATGTATTCATCGAGCTGCTTCGGGTTCGGTTTGCCGACGCCGAATGATTTGCCGTCCTCTCCGCGCCAGCCGGCGAGCGGCCCGAGACCAGGCGAGCGCTCGTGGTTGACGATGTAATCGGGATAGCCGCCCGGATAGCGCGGCGTGCCGTCCTCCTTCGTGAAGCCCGGCAGCTTCAGCCTGCTGCCCAGATCGATCAGCACGTCCTGGAAGCCGCGCACGTTACGGTCGGGCTTGACTACCGGATGGCGGATCGCATCGGCCGGGCCATCGGCTTCCGAAATCGGCCGGTCGAGCAGTGAGATGCAGTCGTAGCGCTCCAGATACGTCGTATCCGGCAGGATCAAGTCGGCGTAGGCGACCATCTCGGACGCATAGGCATCCGAGTAGATGATCTTGGGGATCTTGTAGCTGCCGTCGTCGTTCTTGGCGGTCAGATACCCGAGCGTGGCGCCGATGTTCATCGACGAGTTCCAGCTCATGTTGGCCATGTAGAGGAACAGCACGTCGACCGGATAAGGATCTTCGAGCGCCGCGTTGGTGATCACCATGTGCATGAGGCCGTGGGCGGCGATCGGCGCGTCCCAGCTGTAGGCCTTGTCGATCCGCGTCGGCGTGCCGTCGGCCTCCATCAGGAGATCTTCCGGCCCTTGCACGAAGCCCAGATGCATACCGGGCATCGGCTTGCCGGGCGCGATCTGCGAGGGCTTGCCGACCGGCTTGTTCGGCGGCGGCGCGGGACGCGGGAACGGTGCCTTGTAGCGGAATCCGCCAGGCACATCGATGGTGCCGAGCAGGATCTGCAGGATGTGGATCAGGCGGCAGGTGTGGAAGCCGTTCGAATGCGCGGAGATGCCCCGCATGGCGTGCATCGAGACGGGACGGCCGGTGATGCTGTCGTGCTCCCGCCCCGCCCAGTCGGTCCACTTGATCGGCAGCGTGACAGTCTGCTTGAAGGCGACGTCGGCGATCTCGGCGGCGATGCGGCGGATCGTGTCGGCGGGAACCCCGGTCTCCTTCGCGACCGTGTCGGGCCAGTAGTCGTTGCCGAGGTAGCGCTCTGCGATCAGACGGAAAACGGGCCGCGCTTTACGGCCATCGGCGAGCGTGAACTCGCCGACCAGCGCCGGTGCGACGTCGACGCGCGAGGCCGCTGCAAGTGTATTACTCTTCTTGTCCCAGACGAGCGGCTTGCCTTCGCCATCGCGCGCGAACAGCCCGTCGTCGGCCGCGCCCGGATCATGGATGACGAGAAACGGCGCGTTGGTGTAGCGCACGAGATAGTCGAGATCGACGTTCTCCGTGCGCAGCATCTCGTGGATCAGCGCACCAACGAGAAGCCCGTCCGTGCCCGGCTTGATACCGAGCCACTCGTCCGCGATCGCGTTGTAGCCGGTGCGGACCGGATTGATCGAGACGACCTTGGCGCCGCGCCCCTTGAGCTTGCCGAGCGCGATCTTGATCGGGTTGGAGCCGTGGTCCTCGGCAACGCCGAACAGCAGGAAGTATTTGGTGTGCTCCCAGTCCGGCTCACCGAACTCCCAGAACGAGCCGCCGAACGTGTAGAGGCCGCCGGCCGCCATGTTGACCGAGCAGAAGCCGCCGTGGGCTGCAAAGTTCGGCGTGCCGTACTGCATCGCCCACCAACCCGTGAGCGATTGGCTCTGGTCGCGACCGGTGAAGAACGCGAGCTTCTTGGGGTCACGCTGGCGCACCTCGCCGAGCCACTCCGTGGCGAGCCCCAGCGCTTCCTCCCAGCTGATCTCCTCGAACTCGCCCGAGCCGCGCTCGCCGACCCGGCGCAGCGGATTGCTGAGCCGCGACGGCGCATAGTGGTGCATGATGCCGGCGGAGCCCTTGCCGCACAGCACACCCTTGTTCACAGGATGATCGCGGTTGCCCTCGATGTAACGGACCTTGCCGTTCTTGAGGTACACCTTGATCCCGCACCGGCACGCGCACATGTAGCACGTCGTCGTCTTGATCTCGTCGGCTGGCGAGACGGAAAGATCGATATGCGGCTCGTCGGGAAGGCCCGCCTTGACCGGGAGCGTGGCGTGCGCCGCTACAGTCTCATTCGGCTTTTGCATTGATCGAGCGGCCCCCTCGCGGTGCGCCTCCAGAAAACCCGAGCGGTCTTCCTGCGCCTCGCCGTTGTCGTTGGATTAGCTTTGTCGTGCCCACCGCGACAGGAGGCTATGCATGCTTTCCAGTGCTGCCTGTCAGGATGAACTTTGCGTTCTGGGCGCGCCGCTGCCAAGAGCGCACCGGGCCAATCCCGGCAACTTTCTTCAGGTGCGGGGCTCGGTCGCAGGGGGAGCAACGAGTGCAGAGATGAGCAGCCGCGAGAGCAGAATACCGGCCACCATCGCGGCGACGAACACGACGACACTACCGAGCTGCCCCCCGGCAATCGAAAGGGATGTCAGTGCCGGTCCTGGGCAGATGCCGGCAAGCCCCCAGCCCACCCCGAACAGGGCGCTGCCGGCAATCAGGCGCCCGTCGATCTCGCTGCGCCGCGGAATCAGGAATTCATTGGCGAGCAAGGGCTTTCGCATCCGGTGCTGCACTGCATAGACCAGGAACATCGTCGATAGCGCACCGATGAACACCATCAGCAGCGTCGGGTCCCAGGTGCCGCGCGCAATCCCGGCAACATCAAGGAAATCCAGCACCTTACGTGGGTCGACCATCTGCGCGACGGTGAGCCCTGCGCCGAACAGAACGCCGGCGATAACGGCTGCTAGAAGCTGCATCCTGGCCTCCCTCAGACGTGCCGAACAACGAATACGGTGACGGCGGCCACCACCATGAACGTCGCCGTCGCAACGATCGAGCGAAGCGAAAGCCGCGGCAGGCCACACACACCGTGGCCCGAGGTGCAGCCGCTACCGAGCCGTGCGCCGAGCCCGACGAGCAGGCCTGCAATGACCAGCACGCCCGTACCGCTTCCGATCCCGATGCGAGGGACCAGGCCAGGGGCTAACAACGCTACAAGGGCTCCACCCAGTGGCAAGCCGACTATGAATGCGGCACTGAGGGCGAAGCCGTGCGCGGCCGGCGACAATGCCTCCTCGAGGATCCCGGAGATGCCGGCAATGCGACCGCTCACCAGCAGGTAGAACCCCGCAGCGAGCCCGATCAATATTCCGCCTGCAAGCCCGTGCCAGGGCAGGTAGTTCTGCATTGCGCTGGTTCCAATCTCCAATGTGAACAAGGTGCCGAGCGGCTATTGCCCGGCATCGGCATGCAACTTTCCGCCCTGCGCCCGCGGCGAAGGCACTTCGCCATTCGATAGCTGCTTATCGGATATGCGAATGTATTGATATTTACGCGGGGATAGTAGAGGCTCGGGATCGGCGCGGCAATTCGCGCCCCGAGGAGGCTCGAGCTGGGGGGAGGCGCACCGATGCCGTTGGCTTCACTGCGTGAGGTTATCGCCGGCAATCCCGGCGCCTGGCTCGCCGTGGGCGGCTTGCTGATCGGCATGGCGTTCGGCGCCATCGTCTTCCGCACCAATTTCTGCACGATGGGATCGATCTCAGACATCATGTCGTTCGGCGACTACCGGCGCTTTCGCGCGTGGCTGCTGGCGGCTGTCACTGCCATGCTCGGCGCGCAATTGCTCGATGCGGCCGGCGCCGTCAGCCTCACCAAATCGATGTACCTCGGCACCTCGCTGAATTGGGTCGGCAACGTCCTCGGCGGGCTGATGTTCGGCTACGGCATGGTGTTCGCCGGCGGCTGCGCGAGCCGCAACCTGGCGCGCGTCGGCTCGGGCGACCTGCGCTCGCTGCTGACGCTGATCGTGATGGGCCTCGTCGCCTACATGGCGATGGGCGGCATTCTGGGGCCGGTGCGCGCCTGGCTCGACCAGGCGACCAGCATCAATCTGGCCGGGCTGAAGCTCGAGTCCCAGGGGCTTGCCGTGTTGCTGGGGCTCAAGGGGGCGACGGGCAATCTGCTGGTGGCCGGCGCGATCGCCCTGGCGGCGCTCGTCTATTGCTTCCGCGATGCGGCGTTCCGCACTTCGCCCGTCCATATCTGGTCCGGCATCGGCGTCGGGCTATGCGTCGTCGCCGGCTGGGCGCTGACCGGCCTCGCGTTCGACGACATGGCGGACCGGCCGGTGTCCCCGATCTCGCTGACCTACGTCCGCCCGACCGCCGACACGATCGAATGGCTGCAGCGCTTCACGGCGGCCCGCATGCCGGGCTTCGGCGTAACCACCGTGCTCGGCGCAGTGCTCGGCGCATTCATTGCTGCCAAAGCAATGGGCCGCTTCCGGCTCGCGACCTTCACCGATGTCGGCGACACCCGGCGCAACCTCTACGGCGCGGTGCTGATGGGCATCGGCGGCGTGCTGGCGCTGGGCTGCACCGTGGGGCAGGCGATCACCGGCGTCTCGACGCTGGCGCTCGGCTCGTTCCTGACGTTTGGCGGCATCGTTGCAGGTGGCATCGTCGGCATGAAGCGCATGGAAGCAATCCTGATGGCCGAGGTGTGAGGGCCGCGAGGCCGCGGGCTTCGAGTTGACCCTCCAGGCGAAAGCGGTCACCTTCCCACAGACGCGGTGGAGCCGCGCATCGGGAGGAGCACATGTCCAAGTCGAGCCTATTCGCGGCGCCAATCGCATTGGCGCTCGGCCTCGCAGTGTCGGCGGGGACAACCCTCGCCCAGAGCTGGCCCGACAAGCCTGTGAAAATCGTCGTGCCGTACGTCGCGGGCGGCCCCACCGACGCCATCGCGCGCATCATGGCCGACAAACTCGCCGATCGCTGGAAGCAGCCCACCACGATCGAGAGCCGGCCGGGTGCGGGCTCCAATACCGGCACCGCCGCGGTCGCGCGTTCCACGCCCGACGGCCACACGCTGCTGGTCAACACCAGCGCTGTCGCCGTCAACCAGACCCTGTTCAAGTCGCCCGGCTACGATGCGGTGAAGGACCTCGCCGCGATCATCAACGTCGCCCAGGCGCCCAACCTCGTGATCGGCACCAAGTCGCTCAAGGCCACCGATCTCAAGGGCGCCATCGAGGAGGCGCGCGGCGGCAAGCTCAGCTATGGCTCACCGGGCGCGGGCACCACGCCCAACCTGACGATGGAATACCTGTTCAAGGTGCTGGCCAAGGTCGACGTCGCGCATGTGCCGTTCAAGGGCGGCAGCGACCTCATGAATGCGGCGCTGTCCGGCGCCATCCAGCTCGGCTGCGGCGCGGTGCCGACGGTGTTCGCGCATGTCGCCTCCGGCGACGTCCGCGGCCTCGGCGTGACGAGCGTCAAGCGCGTGCCGGCATTGCCCAACGTGCCGACTGTCGCTGAAGGGGGCTTCCCCGGCTTCGAGGACTACACCTGGATCGGCGTGTTCGCGCCCGGCGGCACGCCGTCCGCCCTGGTCCAGCGCCTCAACGCCGACATGAACGGCGTGCTGCAGCTCCCTGACGTGAAGGAGCGCCTGTCGAAGATCGGCTTCGAGATCGTCGGCGGCCCCGCGGACGGCTTCGCCAAGTACGTAGCCCTCGAGGTCGTCAAATGGGCCGGCGTCGTCAAGTCGATCGGCACGCCGCCGATGTGAGTGGGGGGCAGGCAAATGGTGGAGGGGGCTGGATTCGAACCAGCGTAGGCGAAGCCAACGGATTTACAGTCCGTCCCCTTTAGCCACTCGGGCACCCCTCCATCGTGGGCAGAGGAAACGTCGGCGCCACGGCCTGGGGCACGCAGTGCACAAACGACAAGTCCCCGCCTTCGCCAGCAGGGACCTGCACGCGCTGATATCGGCTGCGGGCGGCTCCTGTCAACGGGAAACCGCTTGCCTGCGACGGAGAACCCGTTCATGTGCTGGTGCCCGCGCCGCGCGACCATGACCCGGCACCCTTGCGCGCCGATTCCGATCGAGAGCGACCATGCCGCTTGTCTACCATACACTCGACGTGTTCACGACCCGCCGGCTCGCCGGCAACCCGCTCGCCGTCGTGCTCGAGGCCGACGCGCTGGAGACGGGCCAGATGCAGGCCATCGCGCGGGAGTTCAACCTGCCCGAGACGGTGTTCGTGCTGAAGCCGCTGAACCCCGCGCACTCCGCTCGGGTACGCATCTTCACGCCGATGTCGGAGGTGCCGTTCGCGGGCCACCCGACGATCGGCACGGCCGTGCTGCTGGCCGAGTTGAGGCTGGGTGGCCTGCCCGGCAATCACGATCAGCTCGTGACCCTGGAGCAGACGGTCGGCCTCGTGCGGGTCGGCGTGCGCATGCGCCAGGGCCAGCCGACCCACGCCGAGTTCGACGCTCCCAAGCTGCCGACGCCGGCCGGCGCGCTGGCCGCGATCGAGCAGATCGGCGCAGCACTCGGCCTGATGACCAGCGAGATCGGGTTTGCCAATCACAAGCCCTCTCGCTTCTCGGCCGGAACGAGCTTTGCGTTCGTGCCGATTGCCTCGCGCGAGGCTCTGGCGCGGGCAGAGGTGCGCAACCCCGCATGGGACGTGGCATTCGGCGGGCAGGGCCTGGTCGGCGCCTACCTCTACTGCCGGGAGACGGTGCACAACACAGCGTCATTCAATGCGCGCATGTTCGCGCCCGACGTCGGCATCCCCGAGGACCCGGCGACCGGCTCGGCTGCAGTGATGGTCGCCGGCGTTCTGCTGGCCTTCGACGGGCTGCCCGACGGCAACCACAAGCGCCTGATCGAGCAGGGCTACCAGATGGGCCGGCCGAGCGAGGTGTCGCTGTCGCTCGAGGTCAAGAGCGGCAAGCTGCACAACGTACGTATCGGCGGCCCCGCCGTGCGGGTATCGGAAGGCGTGCTGCACGACTGACGACCACGCCGGCCGTGGAAGTGGCGGCGAGCGGCCTCAGCCCGCGGCACCGAACGATGCAGCGTACGCCTCGGGCTTGAAGCCGACC
>SXGT01365463.1_pt1 | contig 23828 bp, 23 predicted proteins | sample 3176221 | NCBI WGS metagenome assembly SXGT01 (sample SAMN11356862, study PRJNA531348) | freshwater metagenome | isolation source: freshwater sample F1-120 | place: China: Fuxian Lake, Yuxi | collected 2017-12-25
CGCTCGACATCGCGTTGAGCTTCTGCTTGACGCTCTTCTTGCGCTCGGCCTGCCCGGGCATGATGAAGGTTCGGCCGATGTAGCGGTTCTTGTAGAAGCCTTCGCGGTACTCGATGCCGAGCTTCTGGGCGACCTGCATCGCGGCCGGGCGCGACGAGTCGGGAATCGGCATGACGACGTCGATGTCGCCTCGCGGGGTGTAGCGCGCGATGGTGTCTGCCAGGCGCTCGCCGAGGCGCAGTCGGGCCTCGTAGACCGAGATGCCGTTCATGATCGAGTCGGGGCGCGCGAGGTAGACGTACTCGAACGAGCAGGGAATCAAGCGCGGGTTCGCGGCGCACTGCTTCGACACCATCTCGCCCGAGCTCGTGATGAAGACCGCCTCGCCCGGTGCGAGGTCGCGCACGATCTCATAGCCGCCGGCCTCGAGCACGAGCGACTCGCTCGCGACCACCCACTCGTCTCCCGTGAGCCCTGTCGTGCGGTGCCCGAGCACGAGGGGGCGGATGCCGAAGGGGTCGCGGAACGCCAGCAGCCCGTGCCCGGCGATGAGGGCGATCGCGGCGTACGAGCCCTCGACGCGCTCGTGCAGCCGGCTGATCGCCGCGAAGACCTGGTCGGGGTCGAGGTCGGCACCCGTCACTTGCGCCTGCAGCTCGTGCGCGAGCACGTTGACGAGCAGCTCGGTGTCGCTGTTGGTGTTGAGGTGCCGGCGGTCGACGTCGAACAGTTCGCGCGTGAGCTCGCGCGTGTTCGTGAGGTTGCCGTTGTGCACGAGGATGATGCCGTAGGGCGCGTTCACATAGAACGGCTGCGCCTCTTCTTCGCTGGATGCTGAACCGCGTGTGGCATACCGAACGTGCCCCAGTCCCATGGTGCCCAGCAGGCTGCGCATGTCGCGCGTGCGATAGGCCTCGCGCACCTGGCCTTTGGCCTTGGCCATGTGCAGCACGCGACCTTCGGCGGTCGCGATGCCGGTGCTGTCTTGCCCCCGATGCTGCAGCAGGGCGAGGGCGTCATAGACCTGCTGGTTGACCGGACTCGACGAGACGATGCCGACGATGCCGCACATGCGGAAGGAGCTCCAGACCGTAAGGTTGACGGTGATGTGAGGCCAGTCTGACAGACCGCGGAACGGATGAACGAATGACGAATTCTTATGCCGCGGCGGGGGTCGACACGGCCGCCGGAGACCGCGCGGTCGAGCTCATGAAGACCTCGGTCGCGGCTACGCACGGCGCCGAGGTGCTGGGCGGCGTCGGTGGGTTCGCCGGCCTGTGGGACGCCTCTGCGCTGCGCGACTACCGCCGCCCACTGCTCGCCTCGAGCACCGACGGCGTCGGCACGAAGGTGGCGATTGCGCAGGCCCTCGACATCCACGACACCATCGGGCAAGACCTCGTCGCGATGGTCGTCGACGACATCGTCGTCGTGGGCGCGAAGCCGCTGTTCATGACCGACTACATCGCCTGCGGCAAGGTGCACCCGCAGCGCATCGCCGACATCGTGCGGGGCATCGCCGAGGCCTGCGCGGCCACGGGCACGGCCCTCGTCGGCGGCGAGACTGCTGAGCACCCCGGACTGCTCGGCCCTGACGACTACGACGTCGCGGGCGCCGCGGTCGGTGTGGTCGAAGCCGATGACCTGCTGGGCCCCGAGCGCGTGCAACACGGCGATGTCGTCATCGCGATGGCGTCGAGCGGGCTGCACAGCAACGGATTCTCGCTCGTGCGGCACATTCTCTCCACGAAGGGCATCGGCTACCACGACGAGCTGCCCGAGTTCAGCGGCGTCGTCGGTCAGACGCTGCTCACCCCGACCGCGCTCTACACCGCGCCGCTGCTCGACGTGCTCGCCGAACTGCCCGGAGCCGTGCACGCGCTGAGCCACGTCACGGGAGGCGGCATCGCCGCCAACCTCGCGCGCGTGCTGCCGGTCGGCAGCTGGGTCGAGCTCGACCGCGGCTCGTGGAGCCCGCCCGCCGTCTTCCGCGTGCTCGCCGACCTCGCGGACGACTCCCTCGAATCGACCGAGGGAACCTGGAATCTCGGTATCGGGATGCTCGCCGTAGTTGCCCACGACAGCGCGAGCTCGATCATCCGCGCGCTCGAGAGTCGTGGCGTGCCCGCGTGGGTCGCCGGCCGCGTCTCGACGACCGCGCACGACCTGGCCGGGTTCGAGCAGGGTGCGAAGGGCGTCGACGGCGGCGCCGTGAAGCTCGTGGGAACTTACGCGGTCTGAGCCGCCGGGCTCGCGTCGTCGTCTTCGTCGGCCTCGTCGTCATCGTCGACGAGGTGCGCCCACTTGTCTTCGTACTCGTTCTCGTGCGCAGCGGCAGCGAGCTCGCGTTCGAGCGCCGTGAGGTTGGTGTCGGGGGTGTAGTACTTGAGCTCCCGCGCCACCTTGGTGTGCTTCGCTTTTTGTCGGCCGCGCCCCATGCGTGACCCCCTCACAGTGTGTTGTCGGGTGAGACCGGGAGAACCCCAGAATGCCGAGTCAGGACGGTAGAAAAACTGTGCGGAAGTTTAGCACGCAGGCCCGCCTCGGCGGCTCTGCATCACGGTCAGGGCGCACCGCGCACGGGGTAGCCTTAGGCAGGTGACGCTCCCCGACCTGACGACCTCGTGCGTGGTCATCGGAGCGGGTCAAGCAGGCCTCTCGGTGGCCTACTACTTGAAGCGCCTCGGCCTCGAGGCAGGCAACGAATTCGTGCTGCTCGACCGCGGCCCGAGCACGGGCGGCGCCTGGCAGTTCCGGTGGGAAGCCTTGCGTCTCGGCTCAGCGCACCGTGTCAACGACCTGCCGGGCATGGACGAGCTCGGCCTGAGCTTCACGACCGCCGACCATCACGCTCCTGCTCGCGAGGTCGTCGCCGACTACTACCGCCGCTACGAAGAGCACTACGGCCTGCAGGTCGTGCGACCCGCCGCCGTGACGCACGTGAGCGACCTCGGCCGCGATCTGCTCGTGCGCTTCACGACCGAGAACGGCGAGCTCGAGCTCGGCGCCTCGACCGTCGTCAACGCCACCGGAACCTGGGGCTCGCCTTTCGTGCCCTGGTACCCCGGCCGCGACACGTTCGCCGGCCGCCAGGTGCACACGAACGACTACGTCGCGGCAGAGGAGTTCGCCGGGCAGAACGTCGTCGTGGTCGGCGCGGGCACGAGCGCGATCGGCTTCATTCTCGAGCTCGAGCCGCACGCCGCGAGCATCTCGTGGGCCACCCGTCGCCCGCCCGAGTTTCTCGACGAGGTCGAGCTCAACCTCGAGGCGGCCGAGCAGGCGGTGGCGATGCAAGACAACGCGGCGCGGGCCGGCCGTGCTCTGCCGAGCATCGTCTCGGGAACGGGTGTGCCGCGCACCCGCCGCATCCAGGCCGCTCTCGATCGGGGCGTTCTCGAGTTCACGCCCATGTTCACGGCGATCGAGCCGGATGCTGTGGTCTGGTCCGACGGAACGCGCACGCCCGCCGACGCCATCATCTGGGCCACGGGCTTCCGCCCCGAGCTGCGCCACTTGGCGCCGCTCAAGCTGCGCGAGAAGGAGGGCGGCGTCGCAGTGGCGAGCCACCACTCCGAGCGCGACCCCCGCATCTTCTTCGCCGGCTACGGCCCCGCGGCCTCGACGATCGGTGCCAACCGCGCCGGCCGTAACATCGCGCGGCAGGTCGTCGCGACGCTCAGCAAGATGGGTCGCTAGGCGCGCGAGCGACCGTTCGGGGGAGCCGAATTCCACTGATCAGTGGATGCCTGCCCGGGTGCCCGACTGGTTGCCTGGGGGCATGACGACCAGGACTCCTCAGCCTCGCCGGTTCGTCGACCGGTACCGCACCCCACTCGCCATCGGCGGACTCATCCTGAGTCTCGGTCTTGCCGTGCTCTGGCTCTTCGTGGTTCCCGAGCGAGCCGAGGCGACGACGGGCGTGCAGTCGTGGCTCATCCGCTATGCGCACTCGATCTGCTGGGCGCTGCTCGCGACGACGGCCGTGCTCGTGCTTGCTAGAGCCCCGAAGCGTGCGATCGACCTCACGGCCTGGGCGGCGCTCGCCGCCTACGCCGCATTCCTGGGCGCGACGCTGCTCTGACCCGGCTGCCCCTGCCAAGCTGGGGCCGTGGATCTCTTCTCGCTGCTGTTCGTGACGGCCGCCGTGCTCGGCGTGCTCTTGCTGGTGCTCGCGGTCATCGCGGTCGTGGTGCTGCTGCCACCCGTGCGCCGCGCGATGCGCGAGCGTGCGAACGACCTCGCAGCGTCGGAGTCAGAGGCCGACGTCGAGAGTGCGGTCGCCGAGTCGGAGGCCCCGAACAGCGACGGAGCCGAGCCCGCTCAACGGTGACGACGCCACGGTGCCGGCAGCAGCATCCGGAGCCAATCCCAGCGCAGCCGTGAGCACCGCGACCGACGACGCGGCCGACCACGCCTGGGGGCGGCACGCGGCGGGGTAGGGCACGGGGCGCGTGACCTCGTCGGCCGGGTCGCCTGAGTGCAGCTCGGGCAGGCGGTAGTCGAAGCCCTCGGCGGCGCGCAGCAGACCTCGGGCGAGCGACGACGCGATCTGGTCGTGGCCGTCGCGCGCGAGGCCGAGCACGGCGATGGCGGTGTCGTGGGTCCACACCGAGCCGCCGTGGTAGCTGAGCGGCCAGTAGCCGGTCGAGTCGGTCGACATCGTGCGCAGGCCGTAGCCCGAGTCGAGTTCGGGCGAGCCGAGGCGGGCGGCGACGAGGGCTGACTGCTCGGCGTCGAGCAGGCCGGTGCCCAGCAGGTGGCCGAGGTTGCTCGTCACGGTGTCGACGGGCCGCTTCTGCGCGTCGAGCGCGATCGCCGGGTAAGGCCCGAGATCGCCGCAGCGCTCGGGGTCGGTGATCCAGAACTTGTCATTGAACGCGCTGCGCAGCCGGGCCGCCCACGCTCGCCACTCGTCGGCGCCGGGGCGGCCGAAGGCCTCGAGCAGCGCCGCCCCGCCCTTCGCCGCCTCGTAGGCGTATGCCTGCACCTCGCACAGCGCGATCGGCCCCTCGGCGAGTGAGCCGTCGCGCCACTGCACGCTGTCGCCCGAGTCTTTCCAGCCCTGGTTCGCGAGGCCGTGGCCGCTGCGGTCGATGTATTCGAGCAGGCCGTCGCCGTCGGCGTCGCCGTCGTCGCGCATCCAGCCGAGGGCAGCTTCCAGGTGGGGCAGCAGCGCGCGCACCTCGTCGTCGGGCAGCCCCCACTTCCAGGCGTCGTGCAGCAGGCAGACGAAGAGCGGCGTCGCATCGACCGTGCCGTAGTAGAGCGGCGGCAGCGTGATGTCGTCGTCGATCACGAGCGCCTCGCGCCGCAGCTCGTGCATGATCTTGCCGGGCTCTTCGGCCGCTTCGGGCTGGTGGCGCGTGCCCTGCAGCCCGGCGAGCACGCGCAGGGTGCTGCCCGCGAGCTCAGTGCCGAGCGGCAGCATCATGCGCGCCGCCCACAGCGAGTCGCGCCCGAAGAGCGTGAAGAACCAGGGTGCGCCGGCGGCGAGAAACGTCTCTTCCGGATGCTGCGCCGTCGTCATGCGCAGCGCGTCGAGGTCATCGAGCGCGCGGTCGACCCAGCGGGTCAGCCGCTGGTCGCCGGCGAGCACCTCAGGTCGGCTCCACGGCACGGGTCGCGCGTCGCCGCGCACGGCGCCGATCGCGTCGTCGGCGTCGAGACGCCAGTGCACGCTCGACGAGCCTCCCGGTTCGACGGTGAGCTCGGTCACGAGTCGAAAGCCCGTCGGCGTGCGCTCGATGGCCAGATCGGTCGAGCTCACGCGGGCCGAGACGTTCTGACCGCTCCATCGAGCCGTGTCGCCGCCGCCCGACTCTTCGATGATGACGTCGGGCGCCTCGGTCGCGTCGTGCCCGAGCTTGACCGACTCCATGCTCGTCGCGTCGATGTCGACCTCGATGACGACGGGGGCTGTCAGGGCGTGCTCGTGGCGGTTGCGCACGGTCAGGGTGTCGTGCAGGCCGCGCGCGTCGACCACGCGCTCGAGGCGCAGCCGCACTTCGGGGTCGGGCGTGTGGTCGTCGAGGTGGCGCAAGAGCGACTCGACGAGCACGGTGTCAGCACCGTGGAGCCCGGTCGACAGGTGCTCAGCATCCTGATCGCCGATACGGATGCGGAGCGCGCGGATCAAGCGCACATCGCTCACGTAGACGCCGTGAATCGCCGCCGCACCCATGATTCCGGTCGTCGACGACCAGGCTTGCGTGGGGGCCCGCAGCACGACCAGTTCGTCGTTCAGCAGGGGTTGCAGCGATGCGGTCACAGGTTCAGCCTCCCGGCCTGGTCGAGGGTTTCGACGCCGGAGGGGTTGACACCGGTGTCTGACGTCGGCAACACTACCGAATAATTTGATCGATCAAAATGGATCGAGCGAAACTTCTGCCGGCGTCATGCGGCAGCGAGCGGCGACCACCAAAGGAGGCGGATGATGGCGAAGATGCCCACCGTCGACGATGTCGCCGAAGCCGCCCAGGTCTCGCGCCAGACCGTCTCGAACGTCATCAACTCGCCCGAGATCGTGCGCGAGCAGACGCGTGCGCGCGTGCAAGAGGCCATCGATCGGCTCGGCTACCGGCCGCACGCCTCGGCCCGCCGGCTGCGCACCCGCAAGTCGTCGACCATCGGCCTGCGCCTCGACCCGCTGCGCGACGGCATCTCGGGCGCGGTGCTCGACCGCTTCGTGCACAAGCTCGCCGAGCAGGCCGACGAACGCGGGCTGCGCGTCATGATCTTCACGGCCAACGGCGCCGACGACGAGCTCGCGCACATCCGCCGGCTGCGCGACGGCAGCGACATCGACGCCTTCATCCTCATCGCGACCTTCCACGGCGACCCGCGCATCTCGTGGCTCATCGAGCACGACGTGCCGTTCGTCTCGTTCGGGCGGCCGTGGGGCTCGTCGCTCGACGACCCTCGGCACCGCTGGGTCGACGTCGACGGCCGGGCGGGCGTGCGCGATGCGACGACGAAATTGCGAGCATCCGGATGCTCTCGCGTCGGCTACATCGGCTGGCCCAGCCCCTCGGGCACGGGTGACGAGCGCCGCGCGGGGTGGGAAGAGGCGAGTGGCTTCGACGCCGACGGCCTCGCGACCTACCAGGTGGTGACCGAAGACGGCGTCGACCAGGGCGCGGCCTCGGCGCGCCAGCTGCTGGCTCTGAGCCAGCCCTGCGACGCGATCGTGTGCGCGAGCGACTCGCTCGCGCTCGGGGCCTCGATGGCCGCGACCGCCCTCGGGCAGCCTGAGCTGCCCGTCGTCGGGTTCGACAACACTCCGGTCGCTTCGGCGATCGGGCTCTCGAGCATCGACCAGCCGCTCGACGAGGTCGTCGCAGCGACCCTGACCCTCCTCTTCGGCGAGACCGGTGACACGGTGCGCCCGAATCCAGACAGCAACGAGCAGCCGACGAATCGGCTGCTCGTGCCTCGACTTGTCGAACGCCGGTCTACCCACCGTGCATTCGGCGAGACCACCGGTGCCTGAGGCCCCGGCAATCACTCATCGAAAGGAATCATCGTGAGGACATCACAATGGAGCGCCGCTGCTCTCGCAGCGGGGCTCGTCGTCACTCTAGCGGCGTGCGCGTCTGCTGACGAGGGCGGCGACGGAGACGTGCAGACGGGCCAAGAGCTGACCATGCTCATCGGCTCGAGCGGCGACGCCGAGACGACCGCTGTGCAGGCGGCCGCCGACGCGTGGGCAGCCGAGACCGGCAACACGGTCGAGGTCATCGCCGCGAACGACCTCGTGCAGCAGCTCGGCCAGGGGTTCTCGGGCAACAACCCGCCCGACATCTTCTACATGCCGTGGGACCAGTTCCAGACCTACGCGGCGCAGGGCTTCATCGAGCCCTACGCCGATGAGCTCTCGAACGCGGGCGACTTCTTGCCCGCCCTCGCCGAGCAGTTCAGCTACGACGGCGAGTTCTACTGCGCTCCGAAAGACTTCTCGACTCTCGGGCTGCAGATCAACCTCGACGCGTGGGAGGCCGCCGGTCTGACCGACGCCGACATCCCCACCGACTGGGATCAGCTCGCTGACGTCGCCCAGGCGCTCACGACCGACGACCAGGTCGGGCTCTCGATGGGTCGTGAGTACGCCCGAGTCGGCGTGTTCATGAACCAGGCAGGCGGCTTGCTCGTCGACGGCGACACGATCGCCGCTGACAGCCCCGAGAACGCCGAGGCTCTGGAGTACCTGCAGGGGCTCATCGCCGATGGCTCGCTGAAGTTTCCGCAAGAGCTCGAAGCAGGCTGGGGCGGAGAGGCCTTCGGTCTCGGCAAGGCCGCCATGGTGATCGAGGGTCCGTGGATCAACGGTGCCATGGCGAACGACTTCCCTGACCGTCGCTTCGTGTCGGTCGAGCTGCCCGCCGGCCCTGCCGGCCCGTCGACCTTCGCCTTCAGCAACTGCTGGGGCATGCCGGTCGGGTCGGAGACGAAAGACGCCACGCTCGATCTCATCGAGTTCTTGACGAGCGATGAGCAGCAGCTCGCGTTCGCCGAGGCCTTCGGCGTCATCCCGTCGACCGAGTCGGGTTCGGCGGCCTACGCCGAGCAGTTCCCCGAGAACGCGGCGTTCGTCGCCGGCGTCGCCTCGGCGACGAGCCCGGTCGGCTTCCAGGGTGCGGCTGCCGCACTTGCCGACTTCAACGTGCAGCTCGAGCAGATCGGCAGTGCTGACCCCTCGGCTCTGCTCGGCCCGCTGCAGACGAACCTGCAGGCCGCGTTCGACGAGGCGAACGGATAACCACTGTGCCCAGCACAGCAGTACGGCCTCGCCGCGGCGGAGGACTCCGCCGCGGCGAGGCGCGCTCGGGGTGGCTGTTCGTCGCCCCGGCCGTGATCATCACCGCCGTCTTCCTCGTGATCCCGATCGCGCTGGCGTTCTGGGTGAGCCTCAGCGACTGGAACGGATTCCAGTCGCCGCTCAACCCGCGCGTCAACTTCGTCGGGCTCGAGAACTACGCGGCGATCACCGTCGACGAGGGTCTCGATCGACGCAACTTCGGCATCTCGGTGCGCAACAACCTCTACTACGTGCTGCTCGTCGTTCCGCTGCAGACGATCCTGTCGCTGCTGCTGGCGATCCAGGTCAATCGGGCTGCGCTGCGCGGCAAGGGCTTCTTCCGCACGGCCTTCTACTTCCCGTCGGTGACCAGCACGGTCGCGATCGTCATCGTCTTCCAGTTCTTGTTCACTGCCTCCGGCGCCGTGAACGCGGTCATCGGGGCCTTCGGCATCGATGGCCCCGACTGGTTCAACGACTCGACGGGTCTCGTGCACGGTGCACTCTCGGCCTTCGGGGTCAGCGGCCCACCACCCGCTCTCGCCGAGCCGGGCTTTCTCGGCATCTCGGCCTGGGAGTGGCTCGCCGGCCCCTCGGTGGCGATGAGCTCGCTCATCATGCTCGCCATCTTCACGACCTCGGGCACCTTCATGCTGCTCTTCCTCGCGGCCCTGCAGAGCATCGGTGCCGAGATCGACGAGGCGACGCTCATGGACGGCGCCGGGCCGGTGCGCAAGTTCTTCTCGGTGACGGTGCCGATGCTGCGCCCCACGCTCTTCACGGTGCTGACCCTCGGGCTCATCGGCTCGTGGCAGGTGTTCGACCAGATCTACGTGCTGGGCGGAGCCTCGGCAGGCGGCACGATCTCAACGCCGGCGTTCCTCGCCTACCGCAGCTCGTTCGTCGACCTCGAGTGGGGCCAGGGTGCGGCTATCGCGTTCATCCTGTTCCTCTTCATCATCGTGCTCACGCTGCTGCAGCGCTGGTTCTTGAAAGAGCGAGGGCCGAAGAAGCGCAAGAAGTCGAGCACAAGCCCGAGCACGACGACCGAAGACTCTGCCGCCTCGGCGACGGCGTTCACCGTGGACGGAGGATTGCGATGACCACCACGACTCCGGAGGTCGACGCCCCGAAGCGGTCGTTCACCCGCCGCAAGAGGATCGGCACGCGCGCTCGCACGAGCATGCTCATCGGCTACCTGATTCTCATCGGGCTCGCGCTCATCTACATCTACCCGTTCATCATCTCGATCGCGGCGTCGTTCAAGACGGATGCGGAGGCGACGCAGAACGCGCTGAGCCTGATTCCCGACACGGTCACGTTCGCCGCCTACGAGCGGCTGTTCGGCGATGTGCCGTTTCCGCAGTGGGCCGGCAACACGCTGCTCATCTCGACGATCGTGACGGTGGGGCGCGTCTTCTTCGACTCTCTCGCCGGCTACGCGCTCTCGCGACTGCACTTCCGCGGACGCACGGTCGTGTTCGTGGCCTTCATTGCGATCCTGTCGGTGCCGGGCGTCGTGCTGCTGATCCCCCGCTTCCTGATCCTTCAGCAGCTGGGGCTCTACGACACCTATGGGGGCATGATCATCCCGCTGCTGTCGACGGCGGCCGGGGTGTTCATCATGAAGCAGTTCTTCGACTCGATCCCCGTGAGCATCGAAGAAGCGGCGCGCATCGACGGCGCCGGAACGTTCAGGGTCTACTGGACGATCGTGCTGCCCATGGCGAGGCCCGCGCTCGTGACGCTCTTCATCCTCTCGTTCCAAGGTTCGTGGAACGAGCTCGGTCACTTCATCGTGTCGAGGCAGAGCCCCGAGCTCAACACGCTCACGACCGGTGTTGCATCACTGGTGTCGGGCCAGTTGGGTTCAGGAAACCAGTTCCCGCTGCAGCTCGCTGCCGCGGTGCTCATGACCATCCCGGTCGCGGTGCTCTTCTTCATCTTCCAGAAGCGCATCATGAACACGACCGAGGGCGGCGAAAAAGGGTAGGTGGTGGTGCTCGCCTGGCCGGCCGTTCATGTGCGGCCGGTCAGGCGAGGGTGGTGGCGACCGCCATGCCGAGGGCGAGGCCGATGAGCGCTGCGGCGATGCCGAAGACGAGGTTCTGGCCGACACTCAGCAGGGCGGCCCGGTGCTTACCGGCCGTCACGAGCTGGATGGTCTCGACGGCGAAGGTGCTGAAAGTCGTGAGGCCTCCGCACAGGCCGCTGACGATGACCAGCTGCACGGTGAGGTCGAGCGGAGCGCCGAGGGCGACTCCGGCGATGAATGACCCGACGACGTTGACCACGAGCACGCCGAGGGGCACGCGGCTTCGGCCTGCGAGACTCACCGACGTGAGCTGACGCAGCACGGCGCCGAGGGCTCCGCCCCCGGCGACGGCGATGAGCACGAGGGGGGTCACTCGTCGACCTCGCGGGTGGTCGAGAGTTGCGCGACGGGCGGCTGCCGCGGCCCGAGCCGGGCACCGAGGGCGAGGCCGGCCCAGGCGGCGAGCATCCCGAACCCGATGCTCAGCACGATCGACAGCACCGCGACCACGATCTCGCCCGTGCGCGCGAGGGCGACGACCGAGACGGCGAGGGCCGAGAACGTCGTGAACGAGCCGAGGATGCCCGGGCCGAGCCCCACGCGCACCCAGCCCGGCACGCGCGGCCAGAGGGCTGCGACGAACAGGCCGAGCACGAAGGATCCGGTGACGTTGACGATCAGCGTGCCGAGGGCGAACTGGTCGAGGTCGTGCGCGAGGGCGACGTCGATGAGCACCCGCAGCGTCGTGCCGATGAGGCCGCCGACGAAGACGGCGAGCAGATCGAGCGGGGTCGCGCCCACCCTGCCTCGCGTCTCAGTCGTCACTCGCGCGAGCCTACTCGCGGGACGTTCGGCCCCTGCGCTCACCCAGTCGCGCTCCATACACTGAGGGAGTGACCGAGACCCCTGCCGATGCGCCGCGCCGTCGACGCCGGTGGCCGTGGATCGTCTCGGGAGTCGTCGTGCTGCTGCTCGCGCTCGTCGCCTTCGTCGTGGTGCCGATTCTCACCCACCAGGCGCAGGGCAGCTCGGGTCAGGTGCGCGTCGCCGAGGGAGAGTTTCCGACTTCCGTCACCGCCACGGGCGACGACGAGCGCACGCGCACGATCTCGGTCGCGACCGAGTCGGGCGCCGAGCCCGACCTCTCGGCGGTGTCGGCCGGCGACCGGCTCGTCGTGAGCGGTGAAGGCTTCGACCCCGACCTGGGGCTCTATGTCGCGGTGTGCAAAGTTCCCGATGAGCTCGACGGCAAGCCCGGCCCGTGCCTCGGCGGCGTCGGCTCGCAAGAGGTCGAAGAGTTCGAGGAGGGGGTCGTGCAGTACGCGGCCTCGAACTGGATCAACGGCGCCTTCGCCTGGCGCCTGTTCGGCGCGCGCTCGTTCGAGGATGCCGAAGCCGGTACCTTCACCGCCTACATCGAGCTGCCGCCCGTCGCCGACGAGAACGTCGACTGCAGCGTCGACCAGTGCGGCCTCTACACGCGCAACGACCACACCGCCGTCAGCGACCGCGTGCAAGACCTCTACGTGCCGCTGCGCTGGGTCGAGTAGAGACTGACTAGAGGCGCCCGCTGAGGTCAGCGCGCAGTCGCGACAGCCCCGACTCGAGGTCGTCGATCGTCGTCGAGGCGAGCGAGCCCCGCGCGACGGCCGAGCGCAAGTCGGTGCGCACGTCTTGGCGGAACTCGGCCAGCAGCACCTCAGCGCGCTTGAGCTGCGCCCGAGCGTCGGAGCGCGACTCGTCGGGGCTCGAGTGCATCGACGCCGTGGCCTCGCGCACAGCCTCAGCCGCAGCAGCACCCGCCGCCGAGGCCGCACTGCTCGCAGCGGCGCCGGCCGCGCGCGCAGCATCCCGAGCCTCGTCGGCCGCGTACCGCCGATCATCACGCGACTCGCGCGCGGCCGCGGCGAGCTCAGCGCGCAGCGTTCCCATCGCCTCGCTGACGGATGCCCGCACCTCGTCAGCCAGGCGTCGCACCGAATCGCCGATGCCGTTCTCGATGTCGTCGAGCTCGTCGCGGCGGTCGTTCAGCTCAGCCCGGCCGGCGTCGGTGAGGGCGTAGACCGTCTTGCGACCATCAGACTCTTTCGTCACGAGACCCTCGGCCTCGAGCTTCGCCAGGCGCGGATAGATCGTGCCGGCCGACGGCACATAGGTGCCGCCGAAGCGGTCCTTCAACGCCTGGATGATCTCGTAGCCGTGCATCGGCCGATCGTCGAGCACCGAGAGCAGGTAGAGCCGCAGGTGCCCGTGGCCGAAGACCGCGGGGCTCACGCTGAGGCCTCGGCCGTGTCAGCAGCCTGGGCCGCACTGCCGCGGTCGGTGTGCACGACCGAGACATCGCCGCTCACCGAGCTCGCGCGCACCTCGGTGAACGAGCCGGCGAGCTGCCCGTAGCGCCCGGTGAAGCGGCCCTTGATGCCCGTGATGCTCGAGTCGTCGAGCTGCAGTCGGCCCGACAGCGTATTGATCGAGTACTGCGCGGGCACGCCGGCGTCGAGCCGTACGGTGAGATCGCCCGAGACCGAGCTGTTGGTGATGCGGTCGGGCGTGCCGGAGAGGTCGGCGACGACATCGGCCGAGACCGAGTCGCACGTGAACCTCGGGATCGTGCCCGAGGCGGTCACGTCTCCGCTCACCGTCTGCACCGTGAGATTGCCCTGGTGCGAGCGCACCGAGACCTCGGCGCTCACAGCGTGCAGGTCGACCGCGCCGACGATGCCATCGAGCACGACGTCGCCGTTGACCGTGTTGACGCTCACGTCGTGGTGCACTCCGCTGATGAGACCCTCGGCCGAGACGATGCTCACCGATACCGCTGCAGAGCGCGGCACGAGAATGCTGACGTCGGCCTTCGCCTTGCCGCTGAAGAGCCGGAAGTTGTCGAAGAAGGTCTCCCACTTCAGCTGCGGGTGGTCGACGACGAGCGTGTCGCCCTCGAGCGCGACCTTCAAGTCGCGCCCCTCGACCGAGTGCACTTCGACGCGCGCGCCGGGCTCGTCGTGGGCGACGATGTCGACCTGCCCGCCGATCAGCCCGACCTTGAGCGCGCGCACGAGCTCGAGATCGATGACGGTGGGTTCGGTGACGATCCAGGTCTCGTGGGCCATGAGGTGCTCCTTGCTCGTGCCCGGGGCGGGCATCCGTGTCGCGATATATCGCGTGTTGAGAGTCACGATATATCGCGTTTGAGAATCGCGCAAGACGGATGTTCGCACGAGGTCTTGACCTTGACGCAACGTCAACCTCTACCGTGAAGGGCATGCAGTGGTCCATTCAAGACATCGCCCGGTTGTCGGGCACGACGAGCCGCACCCTGCGGCACTACGACGACATCGGGCTGCTGCCTCCGAGCAGCATCGGCAGCAACGGCTACCGGTACTACGACGAGGCGGCGCTCACCCGACTGCAGCGCATTCTGATGCTGCGCGAGCTGGGGCTCGGTCTGCCGGCGATCGCCGAGGTGCTCGCCGGCCAGACCGACGACGCCCGAGCGCTCGTCGCTCACCTGCACTGGCTCGAGCAAGAACGCGAGCGGGTCGAGCGGCAGATCGCGAGCGTCACGACCACGATTCGGAAACTGGAAGGAGGTGAACAACTGATGGCAGAAGAGATGCTCGATGGCTTCGACCACACCGTCTACAAGGACGAGGTCGAGCAGCGCTGGGGCGCCGACGCGTACGCGACGGGCGACCGCTGGTGGCGCGGACTCGGCGTCGACGGCCAAGCGGCCTTCCAGGCTGAAGACAAGGCGATCAGCGGCGGACTCGCCGCGGCGTACGCGGCCGGAACCCCGGCCGACGACGCCGAGGTGCAAGCCCTCATCGCCCGGCACTACAACTGGGTGAGCGCGGGCTGGGGTAGCAACGCCCCGAGCGCGGAGGCCTACCTGGGCCTCGGCGACATGTACGTCGCCGACCCGCGCTTCGCGCAGCACTACGGCGGCCCCGAGGCCGCGCAGTACGTGCGCGACGCGATGGGGGTCTACGCGGCGAGTGAGCTGGCGTAGAACCCGTAGTGCGAGCGGACGGGTATGGGCCCGTACCCGTCCCTCGCCACCGTCTCGATCGTCGCGATGATGGCCCACAGCACGAGACCGCTGAGCGCGATTGTCACGCCGATCATGCGGGCACCGCCGCGGGGGCGGGCTGCGGATGCTCTCCCGGAGCTCGCAGCAGCGGCAGCGTCACCCCGACCATGGGGCCGATGAGCAGCGCGAACGCGACGGTGCCGAAGCCGACCGTGCCGCCGAGCAGCCAGCCGATGGCGAGCACGGTGACCTCGACGCCCGTGCGCACCTTCCAGATCTTCCAGCCGAAGCGCGCGTGCGCGCCCGTCATGAGGCCGTCGCGCGGGCCGGGGCCGAAGCGGGCGCCGATGTAGAGGCCCGTCGCGACGGCGAGCAGCGCGAGGCCGCCGGCGAACATGAGCCACTGCGCCCAAAGCTGCTCGGGCGTCTCGATGACGAGCATCGCGAGATCGAGAACGGGCCCGATGAGCAGCACGTTGAGCACGGTGCCGATGCCGGGCTTCTGGCGAATGGGGATCCACAACAGCAGCACCCCGGCACCGATGAGCACGACGATGAGTCCGATCGACCAGCCGGTCTGCACCTCGAGCCCCTGCGCGAACACCGTCCACGGGTCGAGCCCCACGTTGGCCTGAATGAGCAGGGCCACGGCGACGCCGTAGAAGAAGAGGCCGAGCAGCAACTGGCCCCAGCGGTGGATCATGATGCGCGGTGCAGACATGGCATCATCATCCCGGTCAAATTGGACTGTAGACAAGATGCCAATTCTGCTACGGTGGCCGCATGGCGACCCTCTCGGCCCGCGCATTGGCCTCACAGCTCGGTGAGTGGCGCCCGAGCGGTGTGACTCCGCTCTACGAGGCGCTCGCCGATCGCATCCGGCTGCTCATTCTCGACGGCCGCATCGCGCTCGGCACGCGGCTGCCCGCCGAGCGCCTGCTCGCCGACCACGAAGACCTCAGCCGCACCACGGTCGCGGCCGCCTACGCGCGGTTGCGCGACCTCGGCTTCGCGCAGAGCTTGCGCGGCTCGGGCACCGTCGCGCGGCTGCCGCTGGGCGAGTCTGACGGGGTTCCTGCTATCGGGGAGTCTGCCGGCCCCGGCATGCTCGACCTCTCGAAGGCGACCCTGCCGGCCATCCCCATCGTCGCCCAGGCGGCGCGCGAAGCGGTCGAGCTGCTGCCCGCCCACCTGCACGAGAGCGGCTTCGACCCGCACGGCCTGCTCGTGCTGCGCCAGGCCATCGCCGACCGGTACACCGCGCGGGGGCTTCCGACGAGCGCCGACGAGATCATGATCACGCTCGGTGCGCAGCACGCCATCGCCCTCATCGCGCGCACCCTGCTGGCCCGCGGCGACCGCGCGCTCGTCGAGGCGCCGAGCTACCCGCACGCCGTCGAAGCGCTGCGGGCCGCTGGAGCGCGCCTCGTCTCGGTGCCCGTGACGACCGAGTCGGGGTGGGACGACGAGGTGCTCGAGCAGGTCATGCCCCGCACGGCGCCGGCACTCGCCTACCTCATGCCCGACTTCCACAACCCGACCGGCCGCACGATGCCCGACGAGCAGCGCGATCGCGTGCAGGCGCTCGCCGCCGCTCACGGCACGGTGCTGCTCGTCGACGAGACCATGGGCGAGCTCGGCTTCGCGCGCGAGACGCAGCCCGCGCCCTTCGCGATCGGCGCCGAGCGCCACGGCGCGCACGTCGTCACCGTCGGCTCGGTCGGCAAGAGCATCTGGGGCGGGGTGCGCCTCGGCTGGATCCGCGCCGACCGCGAGACCATCACGCGCCTCTCGCTCGCGCGCCTCGCCGGCGACCTGGGCTCGCCCGTGCTCGAGCAGCTCGTGCTGCTGCGGTTGCTCGACTCGTACGACCGGGTGCTGGATGCCCGCCGCGAGCAGCTGCGCACCGGCCACGCCCTCATGGTCGCCGAGCTGGCGCACCGCTTCCCGACCTGGTCCGTTCCCCACGTCGACGGCGGCCTGAGCCTCTGGGTGAACCTCGGCGCCCCGGTGAGCTCACAGCTCGCGCTCGCGGCGCGGGCAGAAGGATTGCTCGTCGGCGCCGGCCCGCGCTTCGGCCTCGACGGAGCTTTCGAGCGCTTCATCCGCCTGCCGTTCTGCCACCCGGCCGAGGTGACGCTCCCGGCTCTCGACTTGCTGCAGCGCGCCTGGAACCGCGTCGTCGACCGCGAGCCGATGGCACCTTCGGAGGAACTGCTCGCGGCGGTCGTGTAGCGTGGCGCGGGCATCCTGACCGATCGGTCGGATTCGAGGTCGGCGCTCATCGCCCGCTGTGTGAACACTCAGCGTGCGCTGGGATGCTGACCAGCGCATCACTGCGCACCACACAGCCAGCCGAGCCCCTGCTCGCCCACTTGACCGGAGTACTTCGTGCACCTTCTCTCGGTGTTCAGCCTGCGCAACCGCGCTCTCATCGCTCTGGTCACGATCGTCGTGGGCCTCTTCGGCGGTATCGCGCTGACGACGCTCAAGCAAGAGCTCATTCCGTCGGTGGCCTTCCCGCAGGTGATCGTCATCACGCAGTACCCCGGTGCGGCCCCCGAGATCGTCGAGCAAGACGTCTCGACTCCCATCGAGACCGCGGTGCAGGGCATTCCGGGCCTCCAAAGCTCGAACGCCACGTCGAGCACCGGCTTCTCGATCGTGTCGGTGAGCTTCGCGTTCGGAACCGACATCGTTCGCACGGAGCAACGGGTTCAGCTCGCCATCAATCGCCTCGACCTGCCCAACGATGTCGACCCGCGTGTTCTCACCGGAACCATCGACGACTTTCCGATCTTGCAGGTCGCCGTCACGAGCGACTTGAGCGCCGGCGAGCTCGAGTCGGCGCTCGAGTCGCAAGCTGTTGTCGAGCTCACTGACCTCGAGGGAGTGCGCGAGGTCTCGATTCAGGGCGCTATAGGCGAGCGTGTGACCATCACGCCCGACAAAGACGAGATGCGCGCGCGAGGCCTGACCACCGCCGACATCACCGATGCGCTCGACGCCTACGGCGTGCTGCTGCCGGCCGGTGTCATCACCGAAGACGGCTTCGAGCTTCCGGTGATCTCGGGAGTGCGCATCACCTCTGCCGATGAGCTTGCGGCTCTGCCGCTGTTGAGTGCAGAGGTCGAAGGCACGAGCATCGCTGACGTCGCGACTGTCGAGGTCGAGAACGACCCGGTCAGCGGCTACTCGCGCGTCAACGGTGAACCGGCCCTGACGCTCGCGATCACCAAAACGCCAGCGGGCAACACCGTCGAGGTGTCGCGGGCGGTCCAAGCGGCGCTGCCGGCGCTCGCCGAGTCGATCGGCTCGGGCACCGAGTTCATCGTCGTCTTCGACCAGGCGCCGTTCATCGAGAAGTCGATCGAAGCGCTCGCGACCGAGGGCCTGCTCGGCCTGGGGTTCGCGGTCATCGTCATTCTGGTCTTCCTGCTGTCGGTGCGGTCGACGCTCGTCACGGCGATCTCGATTCCGACATCGGTGCTGCTCACCTTCATCGGCATGCAGGTGGCGGGCTACTCGCTCAACATTCTCACCCTGGGTGCGATCACGATCGCCGTCGGCCGCGTCGTCGACGACTCGATCGTGGTGGTCGAGAACATCAAGCGCCACCTGGGTCTGGGTGAAGAGAAGACCCAGGCGATTCTCGTCGGCGTGAAAGAGGTCGCCGGGGCCATTACGGCCGCCACGGCCACCACCATCGCCGTGTTCTTGCCCGTGGCTCTCGTCGGCGACATCACCGGAGAACTGTTCCGGCCCTTCGCCCTGACGACCGCGATCGCGCTCGCCGCCTCGCTCTTCGTCTCGCTCACGATCGTTCCGGTGCTCGCCTACTGGTTCTTGCGACCCCCCAAAGCGCGCAAGCACGCCGCCGACGCCGAAGGGCTGCCCTCCGGCCCGCTGAGCCTCGAAGAAGAGTCAGCGCGGCCGACCCTGCTTCAGCGGGGCTACCTTCCGACCATTCGATGGACCCTCAAGCGCCCGATCGCCACCCTGCTGCTCGCGGTTCTCGTCCTCGGCGGTACCGGCTTCTTGGCCACGGGCCTCAAGACCAACTTCATCGGCAACTCGGGCCAGAACACTCTGACCGTGTCGCAGACGCTGGCCAATGGCTCGAGCCTCGACGAACTCGACGTGGCAGCCACCACCGTCGAGGACACGCTCCTGAGCATCGATGGCATCGAGACCGTGCAGGCCTCCATCGGTTCGGGTTCCGGAACCCTCGCCTCGATCTTCGGCGGCGGCGACATCACCTTCTCGCTCACCACCGACGAGTCGTTCGACCAGGACGAGCTGCAGCAGACCGTGCGCGATGCCCTCAATGACCTCACGGGCGTCGGCGAGCTCAGCGTGCAGGCCACGCAGGGCGGCGGCTTCGGCGGTGGCGATATCGAGATCGACATCACGGCAACGAGCCGCGCCGACCTGGAAGAGGCCTCGCAGACCATTCTCGACGAGGTTCGTGCGCTCGACGTCGTCGCGGAAGCCACGAGCAACCTCTCAGACACCCAGCCGTACATCGCCATCGAGGTCGATCGCGAGCGTGCGGCCGAGCTGGGCTTGAGCGAGATCGCGGTGGGCGGCATCGTGACCGCCGCCATGTTCCCGGCCTCGGTGGGCTCGGTCGTGCTCGACGAGCGCACGCTGTCGATCTTCTTGCGCGATGTGGATGCTCCCACGACGGTCGACGAGCTGCGCGAGTTCAGCATCCCGACCGCCATCGGGCCGCAGCCGCTCGAGGAGCTCGCGAGCATCGAGCAAGTCGACGGGCCCGCCAGCATCACGACCGTGCGCGGTGTCCGCAGCGCCACCCTCACCGTCACGCCCGGCGTGACCGACGTCGGTGGCGCCTCGGCTGCGGTGCAGCAGGCGGTCGACGGTGCCTCTCTGCCGACGGGCGTGCAAGCGAGCCTCGGAGGTGTCACCTCGCAGCAGGCCGACGCGTTCAGCCAGCTGGGCCTCGCCCTGCTCGCCGCGATTCTCATCGTCTACGTGATCATGGTGGCGACCTTCAAGAGCCTGCGGCAGCCGCTGCTGCTGCTCGTCTCGATTCCGTTCGCGGCCACGGGCGCGATCGCTCTGCAGCTGATCGCCGACATTCCGCTCGGGGTTCCCTCGCTCATCGGGGTGCTCATGCTCATCGGCATCGTCGTGACGAACGCCATCATGCTCATCGACCTGGTCAACCAGTATCGAGAGCGGGGCATGAGTGCCTACACGGCCGTGATCGAAGGCTCATCGCGTCGACTTCGCCCCATTCTGATGACGGCGGCCGCGACGATCTTCGCGCTGCTGCCGCTGGGCATCGGCATCACGGGCAGCGGCGGGTTCATCTCGCAGCCGCTCGCGATCGTCGTCATCGGCGGGCTCGTGTCGTCGACGCTGCTCACGCTCGTCGTGCTGCCGGCCCTCTACTACCTGGTCGAGGGTGCCAAAGAGCGGCGCGAGTCCAAGCGCGAGGCGAAGGCGGCAGCGATCGAGGGCGCGCCGGCGTAGCCCGCTCGGAGGGAGCCGCCACAAAACATCCCTCTCGCAGGCGGTGCTGCTGGCAGTAGGTTGGGCTCACCCCTGACCGAAAGCGATTCGCCATGACCGCAGCGCCGCCCCCGAACGACTCCGCCACGGTCTCGCCTGGCGTCTTCACGAGCGCCACCGTGCAGCTCGCCCCGTACCGCATCCAGTGGCTCGCGCGGCTCATGTACGGCAACGCCTTCGAGTTCTTGACGATCGCGGTCATCATCGCGAATGCGGCGGCGCTCGCGGTGCTGACTTTCGACGGCATCGCGCCCGGAGTCGCGGCCGTGGCCATCGCCATCGACCGATTCGCGATCATCTTCTACACGGTCGAACTAGTGCTGCGCATCATCTCGTACGGGCGCAAGCCGTGGATGTTCTTCCGCAACCCGTGGAACGTCTTCGACTTCGTGATCGTCATCGCCATCCCGTTCCTCGACGGTGCCACCGTCATCTTCCGGCTCGTGCGCCTGCTGCGCATCCTGCGCATCTTCCGCTTCCTGCCCGAAGCGCGCATCCTCATGCTCTCGATGATCAAGTCGGTGGCCCCGCTCGCGAACCTCGCGGTGCTCATCGGGTTCTTGATGTTCATCTACGCCATGGCCGGGGTGTACCTCTTCGGCCGGGCCGATGCCGAGAACTGGGGCAACGTCGGCGCCGCGATGGTGTCGCTCACGATCCTGCTCACGCTCGAGAACTTTCCCGACTCGTTCACGGGTGGCCTGGCCATCACGCCGTGGGCCCTGCTCTATTTCCTCAGCTACATGTTCTTCATCGTCTTCACGGTGCTCAACGTGCTCATCGGCATCGTGCTGACGGCCATGGACCAGGCGCGCGAAGAGGTCACCGCCGACCGCGCGGCCGAGAACCTGCCGACGGCCACAGGAACGATCCGACTGCCGCGGGGCGAGGCCGATGCAGCGACGGATGCTCGCACGACGCGCGCCGAGCTCGACGCCCTCGACGCCGAGCTCGACGCGGTCGCCGACGCAGGGCGGGCATCCCCCGACCACATCCGGCGCATCCGCGACGAGATCGCCCGGCTCAAGGGAGCGGAGTCGGGGGCATGAGGGGTCGCCGCATCGCGGCGGGCGCGCTCGCCACTCTGGGGCTGCTCCTCTTGCCCGGCGCCGTCATGGCGCACTGGGCCACCGTGCAGCTCGTCGAGACCGAGCGCTTCGTCGCAGCGCTCGCTCCGCTGGCCGATGATCCGGCCGTGCAAGACCGCATCATCGTCGAGGTGACGGCGCTCGTCGACGAGCAGATCGACATCTCGGGTGTCACCGCCGACCTGCTGGGCGGGCTGGGCGAGGCGCTCGAGCTCGGCGACCGCGCGCGCGACGCGCTCGATCTGGTGAGCGAGCCGATCGCGGCCGGGGTGCGCGCGCTCGTCGCCGATGTCGTCGGAGAGGTCGTGCGGTCGCCCGCCTTCAGCTCGGCGTGGGCCTCGTCGGTCGAGGTGCTGCACGCGCAGGGCATCCGGCTGCTCTCGGGCTCGCCCGATTCCCTGCTCGCCCTCGATCGCGACGGCACGCTGCGGCTGCCCCTCGGCCCTGTCGTCGCCGACGTGCGCACCGCGCTCGTGGCCCAGGGCGTTCCGTTCGCATCCGCGATTCCCGATATCGACCGCTCGATCGTAATCGCCGAGGTGCCGAACCTGGCGCTCGCGCGCGTGGTCTTCCAGGTGGGAGTCACGGTCGGAGCCTGGCTGCCGTGGATCACTGCCGGCTTGATCATCGGCGCCCTCATGCTCGCCCCCCGGCGCCCGGCGATGCTGCGCACGCTCGGGGTGCTCGCAGCCGTCGTCACCGGCCTGCTCGCCCTCGGCTTCGCGCTCGGGCGCACGGTGCTGACGGCCTACGTCGGCCCCGACTCGTCGGCGATCGCCGGCGCGGTCTACGACGCCGTGCTCGGCTACGCCACGTCGACGATTCTGGCTCTGCTCGTCGTCGCGGTGATCGCCGGCCTCGTCGGCTGGTGGCTGGGAGCCTCGCCGACCGTGACCAGGTGGCGCACCGCGCTCGCGTCGCAGTTCGCAGCGGCGCGGGCGGCCCGTGACCGCAGCGGGTTCGGCCTCGGCGGGTTCGGGGTGCTGCTGCACCGCCATCGCGAGCCCGTGCGGTACGCGCTGCTCGCGCTGGCCGCGGTACCGGCCCTCGTGAACCCGCCGCTGTCGCCGCTGTCGGTGCTCGCGAGCGCGGCGCTCGGTGCCGGGCTGCTCGTGCTGCTCGAGGTGCTCATGAGCGAGCCCGAGCCTGAGCCTGAGCCTGAGCCCGTGATGGTGCCGCCGAAGCCCGCTCGCCGCACGCCCGCCGCGAAGGCCGGCTAGGTCAGGCTCTTCTCCATGCAGACGCTGAACTCGTCGCCGACGTAGGGGCCGAAGTTCTCGATGTGCCGGTAGCCGCGGGCCTCGTAGAGCGCGATGGCGGCGAGCTGCTTCGGGCCGGTCTCCAACTGCAGGGTGCGGATGCTGCGCTCACGGGCAGCGGATTCGAGAGCATCCATCACCGCCGTCGCGATGCCGCGCCCGCGACCGGCCTCGCGCACGAACAGTCTCTTCAGCTCGCCTGTGCCGTCGGCGCGGTCGACGAGTGCTGCCATGCCCAGCGCCACCCCGTCGGCGTCGCGCGCGACGATGACGGTGACGCCCTCGGCGGCGAGCTCGTCGAGGTCGAGCATGTAGCAGCTGTCGGGCGGATACAGGCTGAGCGCGTAGGCGTCGCCCTCGCGCAGAAGGGCCTCGATCTCGGGCTGGCGGGGGCTCTCGATGGCGATGGTGGTCACGATCGGCCCAGAATATCGGCACTCGGGCGCACCTCGGGTAGCATGGAGGGTCGGCTGAAGACGGCGCGGGCATTCCGCGTGAGCAATTGTGTGCGTCTTCATGGCCGGTACTCTCCGCCGATCGGCGGTAAGAGATCACCTCAAGATGTGACGGCCTCCAGTCGACGACTGCCTGGATTCGCGGCGCGCGTGCGCCGACGACGCTTCTTCGCACCACGCAGAAAGAACCATGCCTCAGAACAACAAGGGCGGCGCTGCGCGCAGCCCTCAGAACTCCCGTACCTCGACCTCGGGTGCTGGCGCTCGCGCCGGCGCTCCCGGTTCGCGCAGCCCGAAGCACCGCGGCCACCGACCCGAAGACGCCGAAGCACCCGCCAAGAAGGCTCGCTGGAGCCGTGACGAGCGGGTCGACCGCGGTCACGCTCCCGAGCGTTCGCGCCCCGAGTCGGCTTCGCGCGATGAGCGTGCGCCCCGGGATGACCGCTCGGGTCGTCCGCAGCGCGACGACCGCGCCGGCCGTCCTCAGCGCGACGATCGCGCCCCGCGCGCGCAGTACGACCGCGCCGCGCGCCCGCAGCGGGATGACCGCACCGGTCGCCCGCAGCGCGACGACCGCAACCCGCGTGCCCAGCGCGACGACCGCACGGGCGCTGCCCGCACCG
>SXGT01526349.1_pt1 | contig 23828 bp, 16 predicted proteins | sample 3176221 | NCBI WGS metagenome assembly SXGT01 (sample SAMN11356862, study PRJNA531348) | freshwater metagenome | isolation source: freshwater sample F1-120 | place: China: Fuxian Lake, Yuxi | collected 2017-12-25
CCCGGACGATACTGCGAAACGCCAGACGTCCGGGGGCTGACGCCGCCCGGCTCGCCTGAAGCTAATGGAATTTCGGTGAGCGAGCCCAATCGACTCACTGCCTCGCAGGCTTCGCGGCCGATGGCGGACCAGTCGTAGCGATCCCAGGCTAACTGCCGAGCGTTCTCCGCCAGGCAGCGGCTCGCCTCCGGTTGACTCAGTGCGTCGCAGATCGCATCGGCGAACGAGTCGCGCGGTGCGATCCAAAGATGTTTGCCGTCCGTCGCGTCGATCCCTTCGCAGCCGATCGGAGTGCTGACGACCGGCAGGCCGGCTGCGAATGCTTCAAGAATCTTCAGTCGTGTTCCGCCTCCCGAATCGAGCGGCACCGCCAGTAGCGTTGCCTGCGCGAGATACACGCCAACATCCGGCACATTCGCCGCGACCTCGACACCGGGCAGATTTCCCAGCGCGAGCACTTCGGATCCGGGATTGCGTCCGACCAACTGCAATCGTGCGTTCGGAAATCGTTGTCGTACGGACGGCAAGACCTCGCGAGCCAGGAACTCGGCCGCCTTCGCGTTCGGCTGCCACGACATCGCGCCGAGATACAGCAGCGTGGGTGCCGTGCTGTCTAAACCCCACTGGGCTTGCCCCAGTGGTTCACGGGCTTCTGCACTACTCAAATCCTTCGAATCGCCGCACGAACGTAGTGCAAAAGCCCGCGAGCCACCGGGGCAAGCCCGGTGGGGTGGAGGCAACATTGCGCGGCCTACTGGCAGATGCGCGTACGCGCGACAATCGACGCCGTTCGGCACCAGCCGCACGTCGCGACCGCCGAGTCCGCGAAACGTCTCTTGTTCTTCGCTCGACACGGTCATCACGACGTCTGCCGCGCAAGCCACTCGTTGTTCGATCGCGGCCAACAGCGTTGCCTCGCGTCGAAGATAGATTCCTTTGGGGCCACGATGCTCGTCAGCCACTCGCTCGGTCAGTCGCGAGTAAACATTGTGCAGGTCGGCGATCAACCGCACACCGGCGGGAATCAACGGCCGAAATACGAACGGATCGAGATGATCGAAGTACACGACGTCGGGGGTCTCGCGAGCCAGTTCGTCCCGGACCAGTCGGCGTAACTCGCCACGATCATGCCGACAGTACATGACATAGGGTTCGCGTCGTATCGCCGCTGCCGCGACACGAGTTGCCTCAGTCCAGGGGCGGCGTGGCCCCACGATGGCCGCTCGCACGTCGATCCCGACGCTCCGCAGTTGTTCAAGATGCTCGACGCCGTCGGCTTCGACGACCGTCAGTAGCCGCACATCAAATTGCTCGGCGAGTGACCGCAGCAGATGGAACGTCCGGATGTGCCCGCCGGTGTTGAGCGGCCAGGGCAACTCGCGGGTGATCGCCAGCACGCGCGTGCGACGCGATGTGCTGGGAAATGCCGGTTTGGTGACCAGCAGTGAGTCACCGGGTTCTGACGAAGTCATCGTTTCCAAGGTCAGCATCAACGTTTTCCTGGCTTATATCAGTCGGCTTCAGCCGACTCCCCGTTTGCCACCGGCTTCAGCCGGTGGTTATGGCTTTCAAAATTGAATTGAGCCGGCTTTAGCCGGCTTAGTGAGTTGTCTTTAGACCTTGTACTTCTTTCCCAACGGTTAAAACCACAACTCACAAGCCGGCTGAAGCCGGCTCCACAACATTCTTTATGTCCGCTTCCCACCAGCTAAAGCTGGTGGCAAAGGGGGAGTCGGCTGAAGCCGACTGGTCGCAACCGCGAGTTGATGAGAATCTTGATGCTGAGTGACGATCTCATCGAACAGAGCCGCATAGCCGTCCGCCATCCGTTCGAACGAAAACAAGTCCTCCGCGCGAGCCGCTCCGTTGCGGCCCAGTCGCGCGGCGAACGCACGGTCGGCGTCGAATTGAATGAGATGCTCCGCCAACCGAGCGTCATCTCCAGCCGGTGCGAGTCGTCCGGTGATTTCTGGGACGACGACTTCGGCGACGCCGCCGACGTCGGTGGAAACAACTGGCAGCCGCGCGGCCATCGCCTCGATCAGCGTCAGCGGGATGCCTTCGCTGATGCTCGACAGCAGGCAAACATCGGCGGCCGCAAGCAGACGCGGTACGTCGCGCCGAGTTCCCAGCAGTCGCGTGACGTTGCTGATGCCGTTGTCTCGCACCGCCGCTTCGAGTGCGGCTCGTTGTTCGCCGTCGCCGACGACCAGCCAGCGAATGTTCGCGGCTTGTCGAGTCGTCCGCGCGATCGCTCGCGCGGCGGTTGCGTGGTCCTTCAGCTCGTTGAGCCGTGCAACCTGAATCACCACGAAGTCCGACTCGGACAAACCGACTTCACGACGGACGGCCACTCGCAACGCTGGATCGTTGGCGGCCGCTCGATACGGCTCCAGACGGACGCCGTTGAACAGGACTTCGATGCGCGACGCGGGGATCCCTTCGTTTGCAATCAGCGCGCTGCGAACCGCTTCGCCGACAGCGATGACTCGGTCGTGAGATCTCAGCAGCAGGCGGTTGCAGACGATTCGCTTCAAGCGTGGATGATCGGGATGTTGCCGGCCGTGCTCCGTGAAAACGATCGGCGGTTGTCGTCCGAATCCGCGAGCCAGCAACGAATAGAAAAACGGCGTGTATTGGTGCGCGTGAACCGCCGCGACGTTGTGCTCGCGGAAGAAGCGAACCAATCGCCGGCCGCAGTGCCAATCGACACCGGCTCGCCGATTCAACACCTCGACGATGTGCCCTTCGCCTCGCAGTTGATCGGCCAGCGGTCCATCGCCGTCGAGACAGGCGAAGACAAATCGAAATCGATCCCGCAACGCTCGCGACAACTCGGTGACGAGCAGTTCCGCGCCGCCGATGTGCAAGCTGTGAACGACTTGGCAAATCGTGGGAAGGTTCAGGTTGTTGATTTGGAAGCTCATCAAAAAGAACTCAGAAGAACGAGGACTTGCGGTTCACCCCGAAGGGGTCAGACAACAAAGCCCAGGGTCGCGGCGCTTCGCCGCGCACCCTGGGTCAGAGGCCATGACGCCTTCATTACCCTGAAAGGGTTTCACAAAAAATGTTCGTCATCCTGTGTAACCCTTTCAGGGTAAAACCATCGCGTGTCATTGTTTCCCAGGGTGCGCGGCGAAGCGCCGCGACCCTGGGCTTTGTTGTGGAACGCCTACGGCGCAAACCACAAAGCCACTTAATCCCACACATAGTGCTCATCAATCGGGACTCCGTATTTCTGGCACAGGCGGCGGAACTCATCCTGAAACGACTCTTGCTTGTGATGCGACTCCTGATTCGCGATGTACGCAACCAAGCCATCAACATGCGATGGGCTGATAGAGAATGCGCCGTATCCCGCCTGCCAATGAAACTCGGCCAACGACGGACATTCGTCTTTGACCCACTTGGAGGATTCGCGTTTGATTTCCCGAATCAAGGTGGCGACGTCACTTGTCTTAGAAAGCCGGCAAAGAATGTGGACATGGTCTTCAACACCTCCAACCTTGATGGCGGGTGATTCGAGTTTGTTGCATGTACCGGCCAAGTAGGCATGGGTGCGCGCCCGAAAAGCCACGTCCGTCAAGAACGGACGCCTGTGTTTCGTTGAGAACACAATGTGGACGTAGATTTGGACGAGCGATTGCGGCATCACGACACCTCCAGTGGAACCCTTTCAGGGTTCAGATCGGGTGTCGGCGGCTGTCCCAGGGTGCGCCTCGCGTTGCTCGGCGACCCTGGGCTTTGTTGTAGAACGCCTTCGGCGTAAGTCGATTTGTAACCCGACTCGAAGACTCCCAAATATCGCTCGGCCCAGGCCGCCAGCGACAGCAGCGTCCACAGGGTTGTGCCGTTTAGGGCGGTGCCGCGTTGATGAGCGTCGAACACTCGGCGCGCTTCGCGTGGGTTGATCAAATTCGTCACGGCCGAGTTCGATGACAACACGAGGTCGGCGAACATCGAACGCAACGGGCCGCGGAACCAGGTGTCGAGCGGCACCTCGAAGCCTTGCTTCGGGCGGTTGCGGATCGAGTCCGGCAAGACCTCGCGGCTGAGTTCACGCAGCAGCCATTTGGTTTCGCCGTCGCGGATTTTGAATCGCGACGGCAGCCGAGCACAGAGTTCGAGGAACTCGTGATCGAGCAAAGGCGGGCGGACTTCCAAGCCGTTCGCCATGCTGGCTCGATCCACCTTCACGAGGTAGTCGTCCGGCAACAGCGTCGCCATGTCGGCTGCGATCATGCCGGAGAGCGGGTCGTCGCTACGAAACCCCTCGCGAGCAATCCGCTGCGAGTCATGGCCACGCAGCTCATTCAGCACGTCCATCGACAGCAATCGCGACCGCATCGGCTGCCGGCAGATCGTGAGCGTGTTGGCATACGCCGCGTCGGCATCCAGCGACAAATTCGTCAGCGCCGACTTCAAGCGCAGCGGCCGAGGAAGCCAATCGGTGCGCGGCCAGAGCTTTGCGAGCGCGGACAGCAGACTGCGTCGCAAACAGCGTGGCACCAACGTCCGCAGCGAGGCTTCTTTGAGATCGTGTTGGTAGCGAGCGTAGCCACCCAACGCCTCGTCGCCGCCGTCTCCGGAGAGCACGACTTTCACATGCCGGGCTGCCAGTTGCGAAACGAGGAACGTTGGGATCGCAGACGAGTCAGCAAACGGTTCGTCGTAGAACTCGGTGAGTTGAGTCAGTAGCGAAGCCGCGTCGGGTGTGACCAGTTCTTCGTGATGCTGAGTGCCGAAGTGTTCGGCGACAGCGCGGGCGTGCGGGAGTTCGTTGAACGCCGCTTCGTGGAAGCCCATCGAAAACGTGTGCATCGGCTGACCGACGCGAGACGCGTCGGCCACGATCATGCTCGAATCGAGGCCGCCGCTGAGGAATGCGCCGACCGGGACGTCAGCGATCAGGTGCGCTTGCACGGTCTCGCGCAGTTTCGATGAGACCGCCTCGCGCCAGTCGGACAGCGACAGGCTCTCGTCGGGTGCGAATTCCAGTTGCCAGTAGCGCTTAGTTGAGAACGACCAGCGGTCGGCATCCACGCTGACGATGTGACCGGGAAGCAGCTTCTCGACACCGCGAAAGATCGTGCTCGCACCGGGGATCATGCCGTAGGTGAAGTAATCGTCGATTGCTGGAGCGGAGACGTCGCGCGGCACGGACGGATGAGCCAGCACCGCTTTCAGTTCGGAGCCGAAGACCAGCCACTCGTGATTGTGGAAGAAGTACAGCGGCTTGATGCCGATTCGGTCGCGAGCCAGCAGCATCCGGCGGCGGCGGCTGTCCCAAATGGCGAACGCGAACATGCCGCGCAGCCGAGTGACCATCTCGCCGCCATGCTCTTCGTAAAGATGCACGAGCACCTCGGTGTCGCTGTGCGTGCGGAAGAGGTGACCGCGCTGTTCGAGATCGTGGCGGAGTTCGCGGTAGTTGTAGATCTCGCCGTTGAAGACAACCTGAATGCTGTCGTCCTCGTTGCCGAGCGGCTGTCGGCCCCCTTCGAGGTCGATGATCGACAGCCGGCGATGCGCCAACCCAACGCCGTCGCCAAACCAAGCACCACAACCGTCCGGTCCACGATGCGCGATCGCGTCCGACATCTGCCGCAAAAGCTGCGGATGAGACGGTTGCTGTCGATCAGAGTGAAGATATCCAGCGATTCCGCACATGTCAGAGATTGAGGGTCGAGGGTTGAGGGTTGAGGGTTGATCCCGAAGGGATCGCAGCCATTAGCCGGGGGTCGGAGCGCAGCGCAGACCCCCGGAACATGTCTGAAGCAGAGTCGCATCCTGAAGGGATGCCAGAATCCGAAATCGCACCACCGGATAACTCCGCTGGCATCCCTTCGGGATGAAATGTCGGTGCATTCCGAAACCGAATCACCTTCGCCGGGACGCCAACCGCGATCGCGTAGTCCGGGATCGGTTTTGTCACGACCGAGCCGGCTCCGATGACGCAGTGCTGGCCGACGTCGGCGGCGATGATGGCTCGCTCACCAATCCAAGAGTCGCGGCCGATGCGGACAGGGGCGAACACGCCGGGTTGTTCGCGGATTGGCACGTCGAGTCGTGCGATGCCGTGTTGTTGCGAGCCGTTCATCACCGAAACATGCGACGCCAACAAGACGTCGTCTTCGAGTTCCACGTCTCCCAGTGAGCATCCCGCGCCGACGTAAACTCGGTCGCCGATCCGCGCGGTGGGATGCGAAAGGAGAGTCCCGAATGTCAGACAGCAGTCCGTGCCACAGCGCGGCAGCACCAGCCGGTAGAACGCTCGTCGCAGGAACACACCAGTCAGACCAGGAAAGAGTGCGAACAATTGTGACCAACCCGGAAACGCCCGCTCCGAACCAATTACGCATGAGCCGAGCCGATACAACGCCACCGCCGGCAGCACGACGACCGTCGCGACCAATTCAACAACACGTTTGAGCCATCGTTTCACGACGCTGCGCTCCCAGTCTCTTTCTTAACAGGCTGCTAACACCATTTACGGACGTTGTGGACGAGTCGCGGCCAGGCCAAAGGGTTGACCAATCGGAAGGCAAGCTGAGTGCTCCCGGAAATCGTTTTGGCTTTGGCGAGAACGCGACGTTTTTGTGGAATGAATGTCTCTCGCTGAGGAATGTGAATCGGCCGCGTCTCGTTCGGTGGCGGTGCTGGCTGATGCGATCGGAAGAACGCATCGCGCGTCCCCTCAATCATCATGATCGAGATGGCTCGCGCGACTCGCCGCGAGTCGAATCGGTTCAGGTCGTCCCACGCGCGTGCGGCCAATTCGTCGCCACGTTGCCGCATCTGTGATCGCAGCGGTTCGTCGGCGTGCGCGGCGGCGAGTCGCAGGACATTGGCTTTTCGCATCTCTTGCGCGGCCCAGGTCTCGGTCGGGTATTCGAGTTTCTCCGGGTAGTCGAAGTACGGCCGCTCGTTGGCGAGCATCCACTCGCCGAAATGCCGCAGGCTGGCGGTGGCGTAGGCGAACATCTCGTCGAGTTGCCCAGCCTCGCGTTTGAGTTCCAGGTATCTCGCCAGGACCGACAGAAAAACGGTGTACGACCAGCGAGCTTCGACATTCAGCAGATCGAGCGCGGCAATGTCGTCCTGAGGGTGAATGACTCGGCGGATCAGTGACTCGGCGGACGTGAGGTATTTGACTTCGCCGGTCAGCAGCCAGCCGTCCAACAACGCGTTGATGGAGTTGCCCGCACCGCGACCGGGACCGTGGTAATCGGCGCTCGCGGTGGCGGTGGCTCGGCCAGTGGGGCCGGAGTCAACGATGCCCAATTCCGACTGCGCTCCGTCGTCCATCGCCACGACCCAATCGGCCAGCGACTGCACGGCCTCGCGCGCCTCAAGGTTGCCGGTCAAATAGTAGTAGTGCAGCAGGCCGGTCGTGTAGTTGTGCTCGCAGCTTGGTCCGCCGCCGTACGACGATCCCGGCTTGGCGTTGTGTTGGCTGTAGCAACGATGCGTCGCGGTCCCCGCATCGCGGTAATGATCGGTGTGCCAATACAGACCGCCGTTGTACGCGGCTCGATCTTCGGTCGTGTGGTACAGGTCGATGTCGGCAACGTGACGGGCGAGGGGATCAAACAGATCGCACCAAGCGGTATCGCCGGTGCGAGCGAATTGCTGGATCGCTCCGTAAACCATGTCGAACTGATTGTTGTAGTGCGAGATGACCGGCCGCTGCTCGGGGAAGTATGCCTGTTCGTGGTCGGCCCACACGTCTCCGAAGTTTCGCCAGCCGAATTCGTCGATGACTTCTCGCCGAGCGATGAAGCTGGTCGAACCGTGAATGGCGGGATCGAGCAAGTTTTGCAGCGGTTCCGAAGCGGTTGTCGCAAACCACGGAAACACGCCCGCGTCGGCATACGCTTGTGGTTCCAATGTCGCGCGGATCGGAGAATGCACCCAGCCCAGTGATTCACCGGCCGACGTCCAAACGGTGTGCGTCTTTTGCTCGCCACCTTGCAGCTCAAAGAGATCTCCCCACTGCGGTGGAAACAGTCCGACTCGCACGCGGCTGCCGTCCGTTTCCAATGATTTGGGAAACTGCTGCCAGAATTCGGGGACGGCGATCTGCACACTCTGCGAACTATCGATCAAGCTGATGACCGGGCTGGCTCGCAGTCCGTTCTCGATGTTGTCTCCATGTCGGACTTGATAGCCACGGAATTGGCACGGCACTCGGCCCTCGCGGTTGAGGTGATTGTCGCTCCGCCAGTTCTCGCCGCCGCTGGAGGCTTGATAGATCTCGACCTTGGTTGCCGCCTGTAGCCCAGGCCCTTGTGGCCTGGAGGATTCCATCGCAAGGGGATCGACCGACCCACAAGGGGTCGGACTACGGCGTTCATTCGACCAGCGGACTTGCTGCGCATGAAACGAATCGGGCGGTTCGATGTCCACCACGAAGGCTTTGAAGTGAATCGAGCCGGCATCGCCGAGATCCCACAGGCCACCTTTGTGAGCGGCTCGATGCGGATTGCGGATGCGGACTTCGTGCTTCACCAGTCCAGAGTTGGCATACAAGTGCAGTCGCGTTTGAAGTTGCAGTCCGCGGCACTGCGGGAATTCGGACTCGACGCGGAACGTCGAGCGGATCGGGCCAGTGGATTCGGTGACGATGTTGCCGACGGATGACTCGATCCACTGACCTGACGAAGTCTGCAAGCGGAACCGCACGGACTTCAAATGAGTCTCGGCCTCGTGCGCGCTTGGCGAGCGGGGCGGCGTCAGCCCAATGGCACTTACGTTGAGCGGAATGGCGCTAGCCACCGGTGATTTGGGATTGATGTTTTCCGCCGAATTACCGGCGGCTAGCGCCTTGCCGCTCACAAAGCGAGTGCCATTGGGCGTCAGCCCCCCGGTGCATTCGGTGGAGAGGACCGGGGGGCTGACGCCGCCCCGCTCGCCTGTGGGGTTGATAGCCGACAGCGTCCAACGACTGCGGCCGCTGCGAACCGACGGCGCGACGCATTCGACGTGCAACCATTTCACACTGCCGTCGGACCAATAAGCCAACGCGGTCTGTTGAATTGGAACTGGACGCTGTTCGTCGTCGTGCAGCACGAGCGCGCGATCATCGGACACGCATCCTTTGGGAAGCGGGACGCTGAACGTGACCGGCACGTTGGACGCCGAGTCCGCGGCCGGATTGTGTAGCGAGACGTCGAGTAACTTGTTGATTGGGTCGCAGGATGATGTTTGCGCGACTGAGATCAGCCGGAACGCGCTAGCGTCCGGTTCTCGCCGATCAGAACCGGACGCTAGCGCGTTCCGGCTGATTGACGTGATCTCAAACGCTTCCGCCGCTTGAACGCTCAGCGCCTGCCAGTCGAAGCGTGACGTGACCCATTGCCGAGCGGCCTGCCCCATGCGTTCGCGACGCGCGTCGTCGAGCAGCAAACTGGTGATCTCGCGACCGAGTTGATCGGGAGTGTCACAGGGAACCACGAGTCCTGTGTCGGGAATTTGCATGGTCTCGGCCGTGCCGCCGGAGGCACCCGCCAGGACAGGCCGGCCGCACGACTGAGCTTCCAGCAGGACCATGCCGAAGCCTTCGATGTCTCGACCGACTTGGCGATTGGCCAGCACGAACAGGTCGCACTGCTGGTAGCACTGGATCAAGGTCGTGTCGTTTGGCTCACCGAGAAACTGAACGTGATCGGCGACTCCTTCGGATTGCACGAGCGCTTCGAGCGCGGCCAGTTCGTCACCCGCGCCGGCGATCGCGTACAGCACGTTGGGAACGGCTTGCCGAATCGCCGGCAGCGCGCGAATCAGCATGTCATGGCCTTTGCGCTTTTGCAGACGGCCGACCGTCAGCACCACTTTGCGTTCGCCCCATCCGAGTTGTTGTCGGACATCGAGACTTCGCGGGGCAGGACTGAACCACTGCGTGTCCACGCCGGGATAAAGCAGGCGGACTTTCGATTTCGGGACGTTCCAGTTTTCGGTCAGCAGCCGCGAAGTGTTCTGACTGTTCGCGACCAGGAAGTCGGCGTTGTTCAGGACTCGTCGCGTCATCCAGGAGAGTTCGCGACTGGTGGCGGCGCTCTCGACGTCTTCGCCGTGGACGTAGCAGACATACGGCAAGCCCGCGAGGTACTTCAAAAGGAACGCGACCCAGCCTTCGGGCAGGCAGCGACCACAATGCAGCCGCTCGATGCCGCGTTCTTTCGCCAGCTTTCGCACGGTCTGAGCGATCCGCCAATACTCTCGCACGCTGTCCAGCCGCGCGATCCCCCATTGAGACTTCGTCAGCGGAGCACGCACGACATCAAGGTGGTGCGTCGCATCGAACTCGGCCTGCCGCGCGTCCGTCCCGGCCAGGATCGTGACTTCGTCACGCGACATCCGGCTGTAGATCTCCCAAAACCAGCGGCCGCTGCCGCCCGTCTTGGGTGGGAAGATTTCGCTGAGCAGCAGAGTTTTCATGCAGATGGTTCCTCACCACAAAGGGGATCGCTTCCGCGTGCAGGTCATGTGATGTCACGCTGAAGTTGATGCCGAACGATGCCTCTGTGGTGCTAGTTTTCCCTCAAGCCGAGAGGCTGGCAGCTTTCAACTCCGAAAAGACCTCAAGATCGTTGAACGTAGAAAAATGGGAACCGGCGGGTTGCTTTTCGGCCACGCGAATGTGGTCGAAATGCCTCAATCGAAAACTCGGAACCCACCAAATTCCGATTTCAAGGTAGCTCGTAATTTCGCCTTCTCCTGATCGCCCGCTGTTTTCCGTTCGAGATTTTGCAGGTTGCGAAAAATCCCCCAGGATCTGCGGAATCTCGGGCTGCTGAGCCCGTCGGAGAGCTACATAACCCAGAAGAGTTCGGTTCCGATCCGTCCCGGTTTCGATTGGCAATCCAAGCTGATGAATGAGATGCAACAAGCTCCTTGGCACGAACGCTGGAAGACTTTGGGAGAGTTCCGAAATCGCTGTCGGAATCAACTCTTCGGAGTCGCGCGGCAGATGTCCGCGACCGAGGACGGCCGACAGATTTCAGCCGACATGCTCCGCGGCCTGCTGCAGTGGCGGCCGGAGGAAGATCTCCTGGCGACAGCCGCTCCGCCGCCTTATCCCGAACTTGGCCAAGCTCCGTCGGGCACGCCGACCTGTCTGCGTTCGGATCCGATCTTCATCACCGCTCGGTTTCGCAGCGGCTCGACGTTCTTGTGGAATCTCTTCCGCAACATGGACGGTTACACGTCCTACTACGAACCATTCAATGAGCGGCGATGGTTCGACCCGGCCGCTCGCGGCGAACGCATCGACGCCACTCACAAGAACGTCGCCGAAAACTATTGGCAGGAGTACGAGGGACTCACCGAGCTAGGCCACTACTTCGATGCGGCCTGGCACGACCGCCAGCTCTACATGGACGCGGGGAGTTGGAATCCTCGCATGAAGCGCTACGTCGAGCTGATGATTGAGAAAGCTCCCGGCCGACCGGTGCTCCAGTTCAATCGAATTGATCTGCGGCTGCCCTGGTTTCGGCGGACGTTTCCCAATGCCAAGATTCTGCACCTGTATCGTCATCCGCGCGATCAATGGTGCTCGGCGCTGATGGACCTGAAGTGCTTTCCGAAAGACGGACGCATGTCCGAGTTCGCTCCGCACGACAAGTTTTACCTCCGCGTCTGGGCCAGCGATTTGAAGTATCACTTCCCGTTCTTGGACGAAAACGAAGCCGCTCATCCCTACCAGTTGTTTTACTTCGTCTGGAAGTTGTCGTACTTGTTTGGGCTGCGCGACGCGCACCACTCGGTGGCCTACGAACACTTGGTGCAGGATCCTCAAGCGGAGTTGGCTCGGCTGTTCCCAGCCGTCGGAGTGGCGACTTACGACTTCGAGAAGCTCAATGCACTGGTCGCCAAACCGGACTTCGGCAAGTGGAAGAAGTACGCCGACGACGACTGGTTCCGCAGCCACGAAAGCCACTGCGAAGCAGTGCTGGCGGAGTTCTTATGTAGCCATCATCGCTCCGCGTGATGAGCCGAATGGCCAAACGGTGTCGGTGAAACGCACTGAGGCATTTGCCCCAACGGGGCAAGACTCGAAAGCCCAGGGCGCAGCCCTGGGATACGGAACGACAGAAAATGGGCAAGCCCCAACGGGGCGAGACTCCACGAAGATTTCGCCGGAGTGACGCCCCGTTGGGGCTCGCATTGGTGTGTGGGCTCGCGACCCAGGGCTGTGCCCTGGGCTATCGAGTCTCGACCCTTTGGGCCGACAAACACGCAATAATTCCCGCCCGATCCATCGTCCACTTCAATCCCAAGTTTTGTCGCCAAACCAAACGGCTATCTTGCGGCTTCGCGACGTCACGCGGTCGCCGGCAGCAGCGTGTGTTTGATCGCGCGAGCCACCGTCATGAAGCGGCGTTTGGCGAAGTACCAGACGTCACGGCTGCGGAGATACAGGTCTCGCCGTCCGACGTAGTCTTTGGCCGTGTACAGCTCGCCGTCTTGGTAGGCTCCGTGGTAGCCGATGTTCTGCACATAGCTCGGCTTCATGCAGATGACGGGTAAGTTCTTCGCGGCCAGTCGCCGACAGTACTCGGTGTCGTAGGCAATCCCGGCGTCGACGAACGGTCCGACTTGGTCATAGACGTCGCGCGGGATGAACCAATTCAACGCGAATTGCCGCTCCTTGAGCAGCACCTCGGTCGTCGGCAGTTGGACGGAGCCGGTACTCGGCCGAATCGGCACGTTGATCGCCGTGAACACGCCACGCAGACCGGTCTCGGTCGCTTCGCGGTAGGTATGGATCAGTCGTTGCAGCCAGCCGGTGTGATAGATGATGTCGTCATCGCAGTTGACGAAGTACGGCGCATCGGGGAAGCGTTCGACCAACTTCGCAAAGTTGTACTCTTGCCCTTTGTTGGGTCCGAGCCTTTCGGGATTCGTCCAGATTTCGACGTTCGGGTACTTCCGAGCCAAGTCATCGAGATACGGCGCGATGAGCGGATTCGGACTGACGTCGTTGACGAAGATCACGCGGGCTTCGGCCGGCAGCCCGCTGTTGAGCAGGCTCGGCAGGCTGCGGCGGATGTAGCGCAGGTCATACTTCTCCTTGCCAGCCCAGACTTTGATCATGATTGGAAACAGAGCGGGTTGAGAAGTGCTCATCGTTGTCACTCCTTGTGAATGTCTTGTTGTGAGCGGCAAGGCGCTAGCCGCCGGTCTGGGTTCGTGCAAAACCAGCGGCTAGCGCCTTGCCGCTCTCTAAAGTCACTGCCATTGGGCGTCAGCCCCCGGACGCGTCGGGATGTTGTTGTTGAAAAGCCAGCAAAGATGTCCGGGGGCTAACGCCCTCCGGCTCACCGATCGAAACGGGGCCTGGCCGATGTCGCGCAAGAAAGTCGAGTCCCTGCCGTCCGAACAACAGCGTCGCCCAAGCCAGCCAAGACGAAATCGAAACTGTCCAACCTGTGACGAGTGACAAATCCCAGGCGTGTCGGCACGCGATCCAAGTCAGGATCATCCCTGCAAGGATGCCACCGCAGCGGCGGAACGGATACGGATAGACGTCGATCTTGCGATACCGCATCAGTCCGAACATCGAAAAGCCGGCATAGGTCAGGACGCTGGCCCACGCGGCTCCCGCAGCGTGAAAGCGCGGAATCAGCAGCACGTTGAAGACGAGGTTCAAGACCGCCGCGAACAAGTACACCGGAATCAAACTCAGGGTCTTGCGAGTCAGCATCACTGGCACGCGAAAGTGCTCATTCAAACTGAAGAACGAGTACGCCAGGCAGATCACCGGTACGAGGTCCGCCGCCGCCGAATAGTCGCTGGTCGTCAACAGGCCGAGCAGCGGTTTGGCGAACAGAGACGCCGCCAGCATGACTAGCAGCAGTCCCGCGACGAATTGCTCGAACACGGCCGCGAACTGCCGCTTTGCATCGGGAGCGCGAGCGATCTCGTACACGACGACCGTCCAAATCGCCGCGAACGGAACCAGGCAGAGCATGTTGACCGCCTGCCCGATCTTGTACGCCAGCGAATAAATCCCGACCTGTTCCAAATCGACGTACGCGCGCAGGAAGTAGCGGTCCGCCTCGTGAAACACCATCGACAGCAACGCCGTCGCAATCAGCGGAGTCCCGAACCCCAGCAGCTTTCGAGCGACCACGCGATCCAGGACACACGGTCCTCGGCTGCGGCAGAACATCACGAACAAGACCAGCGTGTTCGCCGCCGTCGCGATCAAGTTACCCGTCAGCAATCCCGTGATGCCCCAGCCTAGTCCGACCAGGAAGTACACATTCAACGCGATGTTCGTCAGCAACCGCAGCAGCGACAGTGAGACATACCGTCCGGACCACTTTTGCACTCGCAGATACGCATCGAGCAATTCGCCAAACGCGCCGCAGGCCATCGTGGCCAACGCCAATGTGTAGAACGTCGCTCCGTCGGCCACGTCCGGGCCGAGCGTCACGTCCGCCAACCAATGCCGAGCCAGCCACATCGGACCGATCAACACCAGCGACGCCAACGCCAGATATCCCAGCCCCGTCCACCAGACACGATTGCGATCGTCTTCGCTCTCGGTGTCGAAGTGATACCGAGTCACCGCCGCCGCCATGCCCGACCCGATGAACACCGCCAAGATGCCAGCGGTCAAATCCAGAATCGCCACGGTCCCGTAATCCGCCGGAGTCAAACACCGCGTATACAACGGCAACAGCAACAGCGACGCCAGCCGGCCCAGAATCTGGCCGATGCCGTAGATCGACGAGTGCTTCAGGATGTCGCGGTGAAGTTTCATTGCCGAATGACCAATTTCCAAAACCCAATGTCCAATGAAATCCCAATTTCCAAAAACCAATGACCAATGAAATCCCAAATCTCAAATCTCAAATTGTGATCACACCGCCGCTGATGCCGTACCCGCCCATAGACCTACGCTTTGGTCATTGGGACTTGGACATTCATTGGACATTGGGTCTTGGAAATTGGGATTTGAAATTTCATTGGACATTGAGATTTGGAAATTGGGATTTCGCACCGACGCAAGCTTCAACGTCCCCGCTCCCAGCAGAGCGACGTAGTACGGAATCTCCATTGATTCGACGCTGACGAATTGCGCGGCAACGGCGAAACCGGTCAGCGACACGATCACCGCGCGAGCCAGCTCGCCATGCCACGGATCGTCCACCTCGGTGAGTCGTCTCGTCAGCGTCCAGCAGCGAGTCATGCACACGCCGTAGAATCCCACCAACAGCGCCAGTCCCGGAAAGCCCAACTCGGCGGCGGTCTGCACCCACAGGCTGTGAGCTTCCTTGCCCCGAGTCCAACCGTAACTGGCCGCAACCAGCGGCCATTGATTCGGACCGCAACCCGTGACCGGATGCTTTTGGATCACGTCCCAGCAGTCGCGCCACAGGTCCAATCGGCTTTGAGCGGAGGCTTCCCGTGACTCACCTTTTTTGGTGAAGACCGAGTCAAATCGTTCGCGGACCTCCGCCCCGGCCAAGGACAAGCCGACCACAGCGGCCAGTGCGAATGCGAAGTAGTGCCGAGGCCGCTTGGGGATGATCAGAAACGTGACGACTCCGGCGATCACCATGGCCAACATGCCGCCGCGCGAGAATGAGAACAGAATGGCGTGAGCCATACACCCACCCAGCCCGAGCGCCAGTCCCTTTTGCCAGAGCGACTCGGAATGCAGGCCGAGAAAAAACGCCAGCCCCAGTCCCGTCACCAGCGCGTTTGCCGCACCGTTGTTATCCAGTGTGCCGAAGCCGTCGTAGGCCAGAGTGTTGTAGCCCCCGAAGTACGCCAAGTTCATTTCCAACGCCACATAACCTTGGCAAATCAGGATGGTCCAGGCCAACTGCTTCAATTGCTTGAGTGACGTGATCGACGTCAGGCCGACGCAAAACGGGATCGCGATCTTGGCCAGGTCTTCGATGAACTTCCACGCGAGCTCCTGATTCGGAGCAAAGTACGCTTGCCCGCTCGCCCAGACCAAGAACGTCAGCAAGAGACCGGCGACTGCTCCGCCGCGTCCAAATTGAAACGTCGAGCGTTTGGAATACGACCAACCGATCAACATCGCCATCGCGACCATCAAGCTGTACCGACCCGGTGCCACCGCCCACGGCCACAGCGATTCCGGCTTCACAATCGCCAACATTGTGTACGCCAACAATCCGTAGAACGGATTGAACAACGACAGCGTGACTCCGCCACCAGTCACCAGATACGTAAAGAGGAGGCCCTTCATGACACGACCTCCGCCGTAGGATGGGCACTCTTGCCCGTCCGCGGTTCGGTGAGACGGGCAAGAGTGCCCATCCTACAAATCAGTCTCGGCAGTGATTCCAGGCACTGTTCCCAGCGGTGATACGCGGTCACATGAGCCACCGCCGCCGTGCCAAGTTCCTCGCACATCGAGCGATCATCCAGCAACCCGGTGACGTGTGACACCCATTCGTCAACGTAGTTCGCACGCAGCAAGTGGACTCCCGGCTCGACCTGCAAACCGACGATCGGTTCCGGCGAGGCGACGATCGCTTTGCCCATCGCCATCGCTTCGAGCACTTTGTTCTGCACGCCGCGAGCAATCTGCAACGGCACGACGACCACGGCAGCTTCGGCCAAATACGGCCGCACATCGGGAACCGTGCCGACAACCTCGACGCCGGAGATCTGAGCGAGTTCACGCACTTCGCGCGTCGGTTCGCGACCGACGAGCTTGATGACCGCATTCGGTTTTTGTTGTCGAATCTGCGGCCAGACGTGCCGACAAAACCAAATCGCGCCATCGATGTTCGGCTTGTAGTCGAGTGCTCCGACGAAGACGCAGCCTCCCTCGTGGGGCAGGTTTTTAACCTGCCCGTCCAGTCCGGGCAGGTTGAAAACCTGCCCCACGTTGGGCTGGAAGTAATCCACATCGACGCCGTTGGAGATCGCGGTGATTTGTCCGTTCGGGCAGAACGACCGAAAGATGTCCGCCTCCGCCTCGCTGACGACCAACAACTGGCGAACCCATTTGGTCAACTCGATTTCCAGCGCTCGCATCCGCCGACCTTCGTGCCGATACAGCCACGCCTTCGGTCCGCGCGAGGCGGCGGCGTAATCGAGCCACTTCTGGCTATCGACATCAATCAGATCGACGCTGGCCTGAGCGGAGCGCAACGACGGTAGCCGCAAGTACGGAGCCAGTGCGGATGAAGAGGCCAAAGTCGCGTCGAATGGAATTCGCTCGCCCCAGGCATTCAACAGCCGAGTCAGCTCTGGTGACTGAAACGCTCCTTCGCTGATCGTGCGACCGCGCAGCAGTGACACGCCGGCTCGTACCCAGCGGACTCGCTTCTCGACCGGCACGATGCCGACGCGAACACACAGACGGTTCAACTCGCGATGCGATTCCTCCGACACCGGCTCATCCGCCAGACAGGCCAACGAGACGTCCGCATGTTGCGACAGATGCCGCAGCATGTGATACGTCCGAATGCGATCCCCTCGGTTCGGAGGATGCGGCACGCGGTGAGTCAGATAGAGAAGTTGTGGGCGAGACACACGATGTTCCTGAATTGAATGCCGTACCGCGACCGTTAGGGAGCGGCCTGTGCGGTTACCAACAGGCCGCTCCCTAACGGTCGCGGTACGGCCAGCGATTCGCTCATCGTGCCGAACTCAAACTGCGGCAGCAGCCAGTTCAGTTTGCGTTCGGTCGAGGCGAGGTTTTGGTAGTGACGGAATTGGGAACGGAGCGAACCCGCCATGCGCGGTTGGTCGGGGTCGAGTTCCCACGGGTGGACGTAAAACATGAAGGGCTGGCCGCTGCGATTGATGCGGCTCAGCAGCCATGCGGTGACTCGCGCGGGATACAACCTGAAGTAGCCGCCACCGGACACCGGGATCGACAGGCCGCCGAGCCGACAGATCGAACCGGGAAACTCCCGCAATTCGCCGGCGCTGGTCGAGAGGACGTGTGGAAACGGATCGGCTCTGGGGATGCCGTAGCGGTCGTGATGAATCGGATAGATGCTGGAGTCCATCTCGAAACCCAGGTCCGCCAGGATGTCGAGCGCCCACAGACTGCGTTCGGTGATCGAGAAGCTCGGCGCGCGATACAGCGTGACTCGGTCGCCGATGATGTCTTCCAGCAGTTGCTGAGCTTGCCGCGTGTCGTCGCGAAATTCTTCCGGCGTGAGGTCGTAGACCAGTCGATGCCAATAGCTGTGACAGCCAATCTCGTGGCCGGCTCGCGCGATGTCCCGGATCAGTTGCGGATGACGTTCAGCGACCCAACCCAAAACGAAGAACGTCCCGCGAACTTCCGCCTTCTCCAGCAGAGTCAGCAGCCGCTGCGTGTTCTGCTCGACACGGGTTGGGAAGTGGTCCCAGTCGCGTGAGGAAATGCGATCCGCGAACGCCGAGACATGAAAATAGTCTTCGACGTCGATCGTCATCGCGTTGGTGATCGACTGGGTCATCGTGTTTGAGTCTTGGAATCATGCGACGCGAACACCGTCTGCTGAATCTCGGCCAGCAACAGGCGCAGGAACTCGTCGATCGGCGAGGCTTGCGATTTCTGCGAACCGATGGGGCGTTCGCAGGTGACATACAGCTTGAAGAGCACCGGGTTGCCGGCGAATTCGAGTCGCGGACTTTCGGGGACCGACCATGTTCCGTTGGTCGTCCAAGCCCAATAGATGCGCGGCTGCGCCTGTTCTGGGCGAGTTGGCTGATAGAAGTCGGCGATGGCGAAGACGTGTCGTGTCGTAGCCGAAGTCGTCAGACTTCGGTTCTGAAGCTCGGCACCCGCTCCCTGAAGTCTCACGACTTCAGCGACGGGCAATTCGATCACCGACTCGCGCGTCGCTCCGCTTTGTTGATAGCCGGCTCCTTGATAGCACGCGGTCGGCGGGTGGACGGCGACTGGGCCAGTCGGCCCGCTCATCAGGACAACCGTCACAGAATCGCCGGTCCGGCGGTTCGTGTAGGTGCGAGTCAGGTCGTGGGTCAGTCCCGCCATTTGTCGTTCGGCGGCGCTGATCGTCGAGTCTTGGCTGTCCCAGTCGCCGATCGTTGGCGGTACGAGATGAAGGCGTGTTTCGGGACCGTTGGTCCGTGCCACGGTTTGCCAGCGATGCGTCAACGTGCCATGCACGATGCCGCCGCCAAAGAGCAGAGCGGCTCCGAAGACTGCGGCCAGCATTCGCGACAAATCGTGGGGCAGGTTTTCAAACAGCCCGGAGATGACGGGCAGGTTGGAAACCTGCCCCACGGAAGAGGTGCGACTCACGCGGCACCTCCGCTCGTTGCGTAGTGGTAGTCGTAGGCGTAGCCGTAGCCGCTGAGGTTCGACTTCACGCCGACCATCACGCTGCCCAGCAGCGGCAGGCCGAGCATTTCCATTCGTTCGCAGGCGACGGAGACGACCGGCACACGGCTGACATCTTGCCGAGCGACTAGGATCGCAGCGTCCACGTTCTTGGCGATTGAACTGCTGTCGGCCACGCACAACATGGGCGACGAATCGACGATGACGAAATCAAACTCCTGGCGCATCGCGGCGAACAGCGAGGCCGCTCCGTCGCGAGCGATCTCTTGCAACGCGATTTCGTTGACCTGACCGGCCGCGATGACGAACAAGTTCGGATCGTCGGTCGCTTGAATCACCGTCTCTGGCCGCAGCTTCTCAGTAAGCAACTCGCTCATGCCGAGGCCGTTGCTGACGTTCAACAGTTGATGAGCCCGCGGGCGGCGCAGGTCGCAATCGACAAGCAGCGTTTTGCGGCCCGACCGAGCCAGGCTGCCGGCCAACTGACAAGCGAATGTCGTCTTCCCTTCGCCGGCCGTCGCACTGGCAATCATCAGCACTTGGCGTTTGTCGGCATCGTCCGAGTGCAGCAGGATCGAGCGGATGCTGTCCACTGACTCGATCAGCGCGTTGTTCCACATCACCATCCGAGAACCTGCCGGCGAACCAATTCGCAGCAGTGGCTTCGGCATCGCGGGCAACGTGCCGAGCAACTCCAAGCCCATCGTTTGCACGACGTCTTTTGGATCGGTGATCCGCCGCGTGTGAAATTCGAGGACCGAGACAATCAAGAACACCAAACCCAACCCACCGACTCCGGCCGCTGATGTCAGGTTCATTTTCTTGGACATGTTCCGCGTCTGCGGGATCTCCGCCTCTTGCAGCGGAGCAATGCGGCTCTGTGATTGCAGTTCGATGCGGAGCGATTCCATCTCCGAGCCGACTTTGTTCGAGACCTTCGCGACTTGTTCGATGTCAGACTTCATCGATTCCAACTCGAACGACGACGTGCCGATGTTCTTGACCAGCGCCGAGTACTTGTCGAGCTCCTCGCGCAACAGTTGCTCCTGCCGCTTGAGCAGATCCAATCGCGAGCGTCGCTTCGGCTGGCCAGGAATCGACTCCTCGTCCCCGTCCTGCGCCGCCAGCGTTTGCAGTTCTTCCAGCTCCTTGCGATACGCCACAAGCGTCGGATGATTCTTGTTGACGACCTGTTTCTCGTAGCGGCTGATGAGATCCTTGAGTTGCTTGGCTCGGCGTTCGGCTGACACGACCCGTGGGTCATCGCCGCCGCCGGCAACGGCAGCGGTTCCGGTAACTGCCGGGGTCGTTGGGGATTCTGGCTCGAACGCCGCTTCGGCATTCGCGGCGGCCGATGGACTGCGAGGCGGTTTGACCGCCAGTCCCTTCGCCGCGCCGGACGAATTTGTCGCGGGACCATCACCCGGCGCGGTGAGTGTGGCTTCTTCAACGCTCGCCGCCGCTTGATCGCCGACTTGCTCGCGCATCAGGTCGAACCGCACGCGAGCATGTTCGCGCCGCAACTGCGCGAAGTATTCCATCGCCATCTGCTGCTTGATCGTCAGGGCCTGCGCGTCGCCGGTGCCGAGTTCCTGGGCGAGATCGTTGACGCGTTTCTCCTTCATGCGGACTTTGTCTTCGGTCTGCTCGAAGATCCGTTCGAGGTCGTTGAGCCGCGCGATGCGCTGCTTGCGGTCGGCGTTGACGACCTCTTCCAGGTACGCATCGCGAACCGAATTGACGATCTCCGCCAATTCCGTCGGCTCGTCGCCGGTCAGCGAGATGCGGAGGATTTCCGGGCTGTCATACGAATCGACCTGCACGGCGTCTTCCAACCACTGCAACGGATGCGTCTGCTTGCGGACGATCGGCAGCGACGCGACGCTCGGCTTCCGCAACGCCGCGTTGAGCACGAAGCGACTCTTGATGAGCGCCATCTGCGTGCGGCGATACGTCGCAAAGTCGGCGTTCGTTTCCGCTGTTTGAAACACGAGACGCGGCTCGACCGAGGCGACTCGCAACAGCGCGAACGCCGTGAACGGAGCCGGCACCGTCAGCCAAGTGATCGCGGCCGCGATGACTGCCACCGGTACTGCGAACAACACCGCCGTCTTCCATCGTCGCCGAAACGCCAGCAACAAACCTTGCGGAGACATCGGCTCCAAGAACTGATTCGCCCGACGCGAGGAGTTTCGCTTGGGAGACTCGCCCTTCGGGGCCGGCGGCTTGGTCGCCACGATTTGCGCCGCGCGTGCCGCCATTGTCACTGACGATTTCGGAACAGCCGTTTGATTTGGGGCATTCATCGTTGTGTCACCACTTCCAAGGAATTCCGCACAGGCGAGCGGGGCGGCGTCAGCCCCCCGGTGATCGATTTGAGCGGTTTGGCGCTAGCCACCGGTAATTCGAGATCGACGTTGCCCAGCGAATCACCGGCGGCTAGCGCCGTGCCGCTCACAAAGCGAGTGCCATTGGGCGTTAGCCGCCCAGTGAGGGAGTCACGTTCGCGAAGCACCGGGGGGCTGACGCCGCCCCGCTCGCCAAGTGTCGATAGCGTGTGCCGACGGCTCCCCACCGGGACGACGTCTCGATCTGGTGGAGCAATCAGCAGTCGCGACAAGATCCACAGTTCGAGACCCAACAGACTCAATGCCAGCGGCATCATCAGCCAGCCGGCGAGGTCGTGGAAAATTCGATGAGCCCACTCGGCACCGATCGTCTCGTACAGCGCGGCCGTGACTGTCACGCGAGTCACATTGCAAAGCACCGCGATCGGCAGCGCGCTGAGCACGATCACGCCACGCTCCCAAGCCGGTCGTTTCACAAACGTCGCCACTGCTGCCGACACCGCGAAGAACGAGACCAGCATTCGTAAGCCGCTACAGGCTTCCGCCACTCCGACACGCGCCGTCCCGACGACGATCACATTTCCTTCGGCGACGGCTGGATATCCGAGCGTCTGCAAGGCGTAAGTGCTGACAAACGTCGCCACACTCCGCAACGGGCCGGCCAAAGCCACTTCCATCCGATAGGGCAAAGGCAACAGAAACACGAGGAACACGAGGCCCGGCCACGCACGTCGCCACGCCAACCCGCCGCCACTCAACACGCAGGCACCCGCGACGCACGGAAGAATCGAGAGCCATTCCAGTCCTTCAAAATAGAAACGTGCTCCGACGAGTCGCAGGCCGACGCTCGCGAAGATCAAACTCAGTCCGAGCACCGATTGACTCGACTCACTTTTGACCGGCAGGTTGCGGCGCTGCCAGATCATCGCCGCCGCCACGAACGGCACGAGAAAACCGTGCGAGTAAGTCGGATCGCTGTTCCATCGCTCCATCAATCCGCGCAACGTCGGCCAGTACGACCACACGCCGATCGCTCCCAGTGCGCTCAGGAAACTGAGCACTCTGATGGGCGGGCGGCTGGAGGAAGTCGCGTGAGAAGGCATGAGTCTGCGGAGTCTCTGCAAAGAACTGGGCCAAAAATGGACACAATCTGGGCGCGCCTGATTGCGTGACTAAACATAGTCGACCGCCAATCGACCGGCGGAACATTCCCTGCGTAAAGGTGACGTAAACTGAATCAGACACCCGAACGCTCCGGGATGTTGCCGGCCAACAGCACGATGATGCCTAATCGCAACAACCGGACCTCGACGAGTCGGCGCATGCCGCGAGAAATCGTCGCATTCGTCACCCGATGACGCCGCGGCACTCGCATTGCTCCTGGGCTGACACTCACCTTTGGAAGGAACTCCATGATTCGCAAATTCGGATGCCTGCTGGCCGCGCTCTTGATCGGAGTCTTAACGGAAGCCACGGCCGACGCCGGTTTCGACTACGGCTTCACAGACTTCACGCACAACAACGCGACCAACGAGGCGATCGGTGAGGCACAGTTGAAGCTGACGGTGTCTGACGCCGGCGCAGGGAAGGTGAGCTTTCAATTCAGCAATACCGGCCCCTCCCAATCGGCAATCACCGGGATCTATTTCGATGACCGGGCCACCGGCGGACTGTTTGCAACCAACGCCGCGACGATCCAGAACGGAACCGGCACGTCGTTCTACAACGCAACCTCAGGAAATCTCAGCGGAGGCAATGGAGTTGGCTTTTCGGCCACGCGACGAGCGCTCGCCAACACACCGACCACCACGAACGGCACGAATCCCGGCGAGTCTGTCGGTATGACGCTGACTTTGGCGGGCGGCCGAGCCTTCAACGATGTCATCACGACGCTGCAATCGACGGCATTGCGCATCGGCATCCGGATGAGCGGTTTCGCGATCACCGGCGGCGAAAGCTTCCTCAATAACGCCACCGCGACTGCCCCGCCACCCGTCGTTCCTGAGCCATCTAGCATGCTGCTGCTCGGAACCGCGCTGGTTGGCCTAGTCGTCAGCCGCCGCCGCTTCGCACGCGATGCAAGCTGAACGCTGCATGGTCTCCAACAAAAAATGGGCGAGCGGCAGGGCGTCAGCCCTCCGAGAAATCCGTTCGGGATGTTCTCGGAGGGCTGACGC
>SXGT01512276.1_pt1 | contig 23822 bp, 24 predicted proteins | sample 3176221 | NCBI WGS metagenome assembly SXGT01 (sample SAMN11356862, study PRJNA531348) | freshwater metagenome | isolation source: freshwater sample F1-120 | place: China: Fuxian Lake, Yuxi | collected 2017-12-25
CCTCAAGGGCCTAATCCTTAACATCGAGGGTGATTCTCTCGAGGTCGAGGCTGACATCGTCAAGTCCGGCCCTGGTGTCGTGACCGCTGCCGATATTGCAATTGCTGGTCCCGTTGAGATCCTCAACAAGGATCTTGTGATCTGCAACCTCGCCGCCAAGTCGAAGCTCGAGATGTCGTTGACCATTGGTCGCGGTCGTGGCTACGTACCTGCCTCCGAGAACAAGGACTTCGAGATGACGATCGGTGTTATCCCCGTCGACTCGATCTTCTCGCCCGTCCGCCGTGTCACGTACACGGTCGAGCCGGCGCGCGTCGGTTCGGACACGGACTTCGACAAGCTCACACTGCACGTCAAGACCAACGGCGCGATTGATCCGAAGGACGCAGTCACCAAGGCTGCCGAAATTCTGATCCGTCAGCTCAACATCTTCGCCAACATGGATACGGCCGAGTTGGCCCGTAGTCTCGAGGTGAGCATGCCCGAGTACGACGTCGCCCCGACGAACGGGATGGAGCACATCCTGATCGAAGAACTCGAGCTTGGCGTCCGCTCGTACAACTGCCTCAAGCGCGTTGGCATCGAAACGGTTGGCGACCTCGTTGCCAAGTCGGATCGTGACCTCGCCGCCATCCCGAACTTCGGTCGCAAGTCGATTGACGAGATTCGTGCTGCACTCGGTGCTCATGGTCTGCGGCTGCGTGGGGACGAGGGCTAACCATGCGACACGCACGCAAAGGCCGCGTCCTTGGGCGCGATTCCGCGCACCGCAAGGCGCTGTTTTCGAACCTGACTGGCTCGCTCGTCGAGCACGGTCGGATCACGACGACACTCGCCAAGGCCAAGGAAGTGCGGCCGATCGCAGAGAAGATGGTCACGCTCGGTAAGCGTGGCGACTTGCACGCTCGCCGTCAGGCTAAGGCCTATCTGCGCAGCGGCGACGTTGTGCACGCGTTGTTTGCCGAAGTCGCACCGAAGTTCGCCGAGCGCCCGGGTGGCTACACCCGGATCGTCAAGCTTGGACCTCGCTCCGGGGATAACGCCGAGATGGCGATCCTCGAGTGGGTCGAGTGATCTAACCGTGCGTGGGCGGTGGGCATGACTGATACCACCCACATCACGTCGGGTACCGTCACGATTCCGCAGCCTGAGGGCTGGGAGGATCGGACTGTCTTGACGCTCGTTGGACCGTTGACGGAGGGCGCGCAACCGAATGTCGTCGTGACGCGAGAGACGCTCTGTAACAGCATGGGTCTCGGAGGGTTCTCGAGCGGCTGGGTGCAGAAGCTGGCGGATCAGATTCCGGTGCAAGAGTCGCGTCCGGTTGAGCACATCGAGATTAGTGGTGCTCCTGGTCATCTGCGCACCGTCGAGTGGGAGGCCGCTGGTCTGCGCTTGCGTCAGCTTGTAGGTCTGACGACGATTGGCGGCTCGGGGTATGCGATCGTCTGCACCGTGCCATCGGTGGCGTTCGAGGCACTTGAGCCAGCGTTACGCGCAGTTATCGAGGGTACGCAGATCGACGCTGGCGCGTCGACCGAGTCGTAGAGGGGCTGCCGTGTTCGACCCGCAGAGTCAGCGCCGCCTGATCAATCTCGGCATTCCCGAGAGGGCTCCGCGTTCGCGTGGGCTTGATGTCGTAGTGCTGATGTTTGTGCGGGTGCTCGTCGGTGTGGCGGCATTGGTTGTCGGCGTGCTCAACCTGCGCGGACAGGCGGTGGTGGCGCTGCACGCCAAGGATTGGGGTCTGCCAGCGCCGTCGCTGCTGACCTGGATCGGAGTGCTGCTGCTGGTGCTGTTTGGGCTGATGCTCGCGCTTGGCGTGGCGAGTCGCCTGTCGGCATTCGTCGTGCTCGTCGTGACACTCGTGATTGTGGCGACTGCTGGTCGCGTCGACGGTGGTGCTCCACTGATCGGTGGAGCCTTGTTGGCAGTTGGCTGTCTCATCATCGTGGCTCGGGGCGGTGGTGCGGCCCAGCTCCTGGACCGCGTCGATCCCGTCTTGTGATCAATACGCGCCTGCAGGTGGCCTACGACGGCACGGGGTTCAACGGCTGGGCGCAGCAGCCAAACACGCGCACGATCGAACGCGAGCTGACCCGCGCGATCGACCGCCTCCATGATGCCCGTGGCGACGTCGTCGTGGCTGGACGCACCGATGCGGGGGTGCACGCTACGGGGCAGGTAGTCAGCGTTTTGCGGCAGGGTGGTCCACCGACGGCTGCGCTGCCGCGTGCACTCAACGACATCCTGCCCACCGACATCGTGGTCACTGCCGCCGAGGAGGTGCCGGCCGACTTTAGTGCGCGTTTCTCTGCGCGCAGCCGCTCGTATACCTACGACGTGCGGCTCGGGCAACTGCGCGACCCGCTCCAGTGTCGCCGCGAGCTGCACGAACCCCGCCAGTTGGACCGCTCAGTCCTCGACACGTTGGCGGCGACGATCGTTGGCGAGCACGACTTTCGTGCCTTCACACCCGCGGAGACCGAGCACAAGACGTTTACGCGTACGGTGCAGACGGCGCGGTGGCTCGACACGGAGACGGGGATTCTCTTTGAGATTACGGCTAACGCGTTTCTACGCCACATGGTGCGCACGCTCGTGGGCACGATGATCGTGACGGCACGTGGTGACAGGGGCAACGCGCCAGAGCTGTTTCCTGCGCTCCTAACGGGCGCGCTGCGGTCCGAGGCGGGCTGGACGGCACCGGCCCACGCGCTCTGTCTTGTGCGCGTGGACTACGTCACCGGATCGGGTTCAGACCCGCGTCGTTCGGAAAACGGCTAGACCTATTAGAAGGCGAGCGCCGCGATCACGTAGATCGCGATCAGCTCGGCACCCTCAAGCCCAATCGCCGTCACCGCGACGAGGGCGATCAGGCTAAATTTGACGCGTTCGGAGGGGGTGAAGCCACTCATGGTTTCTCCTGCACCCACGTGGTCAGCAGACGGAGCCGGGTAAACTTCAGGATTCATGCGCGTGCTCCTGACGAACGACGACGGCATCGACTCGCCGGGGCTTCGCGCGGTCGCGCGTGCGCTCAGTACGGTTGCGGAGGTGCTGGTCGTTGCTCCCGCGACGAATCAGAGTGCGGTTGCTCGTGGCATCACGATCCGCGGCACGCTCGAGATCGAGGAGCGCGAGGTGTCGGGCGCGGCACAGGCGTTTGCTGTCGGTGGCACGCCTGTCGACTGCGTACGCTTTGCCGAGGCGCGCGAATCCGGTTCGTCCTTCGATCTCGTCGTTGCGGGTGCCAACCTTGGACTCAACCTCGGCGATGACGTCACCTACTCGGGTACCGTCGCCGCAGCGATGGAGGGGATTCTGCTCGGCTATCCCGGACTCGCGATCTCGCAGCAATCGACCGGTGGCGAGCTGCATCACACGCGCGATGGCGACTACGAGTTTGCGACGGCCGAGCGGATTGTGCCTCGCCTTGCCACGCTGCTCGCGGCTGGCACGTTTGGCAAGGACATGCTCGTCAATCTCAACTGTCCGACCGGTACACCCCAGGGCCTACGCGTCTGCAAGCTTGGTCGCCGAATCTGGGCCGACCAGATCGAACTCGCCGAGGCACGTGAGGGCAAGCAGCGCTTTCGCCTCTATGCGGGCGATGCCGACTATCACCGCGCGCCGGGGACAGACTTTGAGGCGATCGCAGATGGTTACGTCGCGATCACGGCGCTGCACGTCGACTGGGAGCATCCCGCGAGCGCGACGCTCGTGACGGGCCTAGAGGGTCTGCTCGACGGGGATTGACTTGGACGTTTTAGGAGTGGTTTTTCGAGCGGAGCGTTTGCGTCGGCGATCGCACGCAGAATTGACAGGGCGTTTCGCTGTCAACTATTGAGAAGTCACGTTTGAGGGAGAAGTCTGATGCGTCACCGATCGCTGCGAAATCTGATGCTGGTCGGGGCGGTCGTGGTGGTGGCGTTGTCATTGGTTGGGACGGCGGCCGCGAAGGTCAAGCCGTCTCTGGGCAAAGAGCGGATCATTCAGATCAGTGCGCAGGTGGCGCCAATGACGCCGCTGGATGCGGCGACGGTCACCGTTACCGATGCCGATGGAAAGATCGTTGGCACCGGCCGTACGGTCAATGCCGGAGCGGGTCAGATCGCAGTCAGCAAGGGTCGGTTGCCGTTCTTACTCTCGACCGCAGGCGGGACGGTGCGGGGCAAGCCGTTCGAAGGTCATCTTCAGGCAGTCACAAGCCGCACCACGCGAGCCGATGGGCTCCTGTTGGTGAGTTTCGCGACGACCGTTGCGGCTCGTTACCGAGCGCTCCAAGGTGGGAAGGTCAAGTCGATCGAGCGACGCGTGTATCAGCGGCTCGGCCTCAGCCCGCAGTTGGGTTGGATGCAGGTCCGCTACGGGACGCACACGCTGCGCGGAGCCACGTTGGTGAAGCGTGCGGAAGCCCTTGGTGGGTACGACGTTCTTGTCGATGATCTCGTTGCCCGCCTCGGCGATGGTCGGCGATTCCCAGGTTTCCGCGGAACAAGTCCCGACCGGCATCCCACCTACACGTCGTCGAGCAGCACCGTACGAGCAGCTTCGGCCGCTCCGTGCCCCGCGAACATCTTGCCGCCGTCGAATGCGGCACAGAACGCGATCGTGGCGCAATACGGCGTGTACATGGCAGCCGGAATCGCAACGGCCATGGCGACCTCTGGTCCGTACACCTTGCTCACTGGGGTGGCGGGAATGATGTTTGCCACGCAACCGGGCATGACGAATTCCTCCGTGATCATGTCGGTCTCGAGCCAGCTCACCTGCATCTCGCAGCAGCTTGCACAGCTCAAGACGACGCTCAACAAGCTCACGCAGATAACAGCGTTCCAGCCACTGCAAAATTGCGTTTCTGCGATTGCGTAACGATGGACCGACCATCAGACATTCATCAGCAATGCGCAGAACAACCCAGGGAATCCGGCGTATACCCTCTCGACGGAAAATGCGAATCTGTTGCAGTGGTTCCCTCAAGTCGAAACCATGAACAGCACGATTTGTAACGGGATCATCAATCAGACCCTGTTCAATGCGAATGGCGGCTCCACACCGGCGTGGCCTGTTGTTGTAGCGAACTACGAGAGTGGCACGTACCTGTCGACGGATTCGACGGCGCTCGAGCCTTCGTCGGTGGAGAGCCTGCAGTACTTTCTTCAGTACTACAGCACCTTTATGTACCAGCAGGCAGCGCTCGAGACGGACTACCTAAATTGGCAGGGACTACTGCAGAACGCCAACTTTGTACCGTCGCTGCAGATGAAGTGGGGTCCCCCGTGCTTCCACGCGCCGAGCCTGAGTGATCTTGCCGCCAACGGACAGTCGACGCTGTTCTGTCAGTGGCAGCAGAACATCATCAATGTCTGGCCCGGCGACGTGTACACCGATGAGGTTGCTTCGTTCAAGGCGGGGAATTCGACGAATCCGAACGCCATCAGCGGGCTTGCGATCAGCGCCGTTCCCGGCATCTTTGGCATCTCGACCACGGCGTACAGCAAATCCCCGACCTCGTTGACGACCAAGTATCTCAACGGGAGCAACATCAATAAGTACGACAGTCGCTGGAATGCGGCGAATGCCTTCGCATCGTTCAATAACCAGCCTGCTACGACGATTGGTCCTCCGTACCAGTATTACGGTGCGCGGCAGGCTCTGGCGACTGGTGCACCAAGCTGCAATGGCAACTGCGACTCTGACCCGGTGATCGGCGGTTACGACGTCTTCAAGACGTTCTTCAACGGGTGGCTCAACGCGGTTGTGAATCCTGCAACAGCAAGTTCGCCCGCTACCGTCTCGTCGACATCATCGGATGCCAAGGGACACGTGACGTACCAAATCCTTGGGGCAGACGGCGAAATTGAATCCAGCTCGGGCCCGTCCGCATGCGGGGTCCAGTCTTCGACAAATTCCGGCGGCCAAACCCTATATAAGTATGGGCAGTACACGGCCCACAACGCTGTCTACAGCCCCAGTCCGTGGACGAAGAACACGGGCGGTACGCTCGGCGGCGGTTCCAAGACGGTTACTCCCCTGATTGGTACTACGACCAGTGGTGCTGCCACGGACGGGTGCCAGTCGACTCCGCCGATCGCGTGGCTCAAGTCGCGCCCGTGGCTGCAGGGTGGTGCGGTGCCAGGAGCACCGGTAATCACGCAGCCGGCGAACAGCAACGTTTCTACGAATGCGACGCTGACGGCGACCAATTGCCCGTCATCCGGCTGCACGTGGGCTATTACCAACTCGACGACGCCAGCCGTCCCCGGATGGTCTCCGCAGACAAACAGCTCGGTGCCGCAGGGCCTCACGCTGTCGCCAGCAGGAGTCCTCTCGTGGTCCGGAGCGAAGTCGGGACAGATGGCATCCGTTGAGGTTGTTGCGGGAGCCATTCTGCCGACTCAGGTCGTGCCCGGAACCTCGCAGATGGTCTACTCCCTCCCAGTTGTACTGACCGTCACGGCGCCGTAACCGGAGGGGATGGGGGTGGTTCAGCGGTCCTAGCGTGGCGTGGACCGCTGAGCAATAGTGGCTGGTGTGTCAGAAGGCCTTGTCAGGAGGAATTCCCAACGGAGCACGACTAGTCCTCGTCGACCCACGCCGTCGGCGTCGACGACTGTTCGTCGAGGACGAGTTCGCGGTCAGAGGCTGGTTCGGGGTGATCGTCTTCTGAGCCATCGAACTGGTGCTCTCTGAGCAAGACCTGGGCCACACGCAGTCGGTCGATCGCGGCGGGAGCAGCAGCGCCACGCAACTCGCCGGCGGCGAGCCACTCGATCACCTCTTCGAGCAGGTCGCAGGCGGCAATCAGCGAGCCGGCTGGAGAGGCCTCTAAGCCGGCGGCTTTCGTGGCGAGTGCAGCGGCGAGATCATCGCCGTCTCGGCGCAACACGTCTCCACGCCGCGTCTTCCAGCGTGCACCCGTGACGGGCACGGCAAGCAGGCGTGCTGCCTGGATCTGGGCGGCAGCCAGACGCGCCTGGGGGCCATGGAGGCGCCCCTCACGCAGCAGGCGCTCACACCCCAGTATCAGCAGGAGCCCGAACGCTGTTCGCCGACGCCCGTGCTCGATCAGCGGCGACGGGGCAGACCAATAGATCTGGCGCTGCAGCGAGGTAAGCGACGTAGAGGGCATCAGAGAAGCGTAGTGCGGACTACCGACGTTTTTCGCGGCGGACGCGCCCACGGACGGGCGCGATACCGTTTCGCCTGTGCACACGCTTCGCTGGCCTGTCGTTCTGTTCGATCTTGATGGCACGGTGCTCGATACCGTCGAGTTGATCCGCGCATCGCACGAGCACGCAGTGCGCGAGGTATTGGGCGTGACGATGACGGATCAGGAGTTGATGGCCGGGATCGGCACTCCTCTGCGTGAGCAGATGGAGAAGTTCAGCGCCGCCAACGCCGACGAGCTCTTCCACACCTACCGCACGTGGAACCACGCCAACACGGCCCGCCTGATCGAACGCTACGACGGCATGGACGAGCTGATTGTCGAGCTCGAACGCGAGGGCGCCCGCCTTGGCATCGTGACGTCGAAGATGCGTGATGCGGTGGATCTTGCTTGGAAGGCGCTGCCGCCGCCGATCGTCTGGGACGTGGTGATTACGATCGAAGATTCTGCGCGGCACAAGCCGCACCCGGAGCCGCTGCAGGTCGCGATGGAACGGCTCGGAGCCACGCCAGCCGAGACGGTCTACATCGGCGACTCGCCGTTCGACCTCCAGGCCGCCCATGCAGCCGGGTGCGATGCGATTGGTGTCACGTGGGGTGCCTTCGACCGCGACGCCCTGGCCGCCGAGAGTCCACTTGAGATCGTCGACACCCCGGCCGAACTGCTGCGAGTGTTGACAGCATGAGCGCTGCCCGCGCCACCGAACTCCGTACGCAGCTGCGGGCTTGGGATCGCGCCTATTACCTCGACGATGCCCCCGTGGTTGACGACGCCACGTACGACGCGGCGCTGCGCGAGCTGCGTGCGCTTGAGGCTGCGCAGCCCGAATTGATCGAGCCCGATTCGCCGACGCAGCGCGTCGCGGGCGGGGTCTCTGGTGGCTTTAGTGAGGTGCGCCATCTGCTGCCGATGTTGTCGCTGGCCAATGCGCGCGACGACGACGAGTTGATGGCGTGGGATATTCGCCTGCAAAAGCTGTTGGGCGAAACCGGTGAGGCAGAAGAGCCAGCCTTCGTCGTGGAGCCAAAGATCGATGGCCTTGCGCTGTCGTTGGTGTATCGGGACGGCCTGCTCGAGCGAGCGGTGACACGCGGGAACGGCGAGGCGGGCGAGGACGTGACGGCGAACGTCCGCACGATTCGGGCAATCCCGCTCTCGATCGACGATCCCAATCCACCCGCGCTGATTGAGGTACGCGGCGAGTGCTACATCCCGCTCGAGGCCTTTCGACGACTCAACGAAGAGCGCCTCAACGCTGGCCTGCCCGTGTACATGAATCCGCGCAACACGGCGGCTGGGTCGCTGCGGCAGCTCGACTCGTCGATCACGGCCGAGCGCCCTCTGTCGTTTTGGAGTTACGCAATCGGCGCGCTGGAGGGGATTGCGTTTGGGTCGCAGTCCATGGCTCTGGCGTGGCTTAGCGAACGCGGCTTTCCCGTCAACCCCCGCATCCAGAGGATGGTTGGGATCGAGGCGGTTCGCGAGGCCTGCCATGCGATCGAGCGTGACCGCGAGAGCCTCGACTACGACATCGATGGTGCAGTGGTCAAGGTCGACGAGCTTGCGTTGCAGGCGATGCTTGGTGCCGTTGGTCGCGACCCACGGTGGGCGATCGCGTTCAAATTTCCGCCCACGACGCGCACCACGAAGCTGCTCGGCATCGAGATCAACGTTGGACGTACCGGTGCGCTCAATCCGTTTGCCGAGCTTGAGCCCGTCGAGGTTGGTGGCGTTGTCGTTCGGCACGCGACGTTGCACAACGAAGAAGACATCAACCGCAAGGATATTCGCGTCGGAGACACCGTGATCGTGCAGCGGGCCGGCGACGTGATCCCACAGGTGATTGGCCCCGTGCTCGAAGACCGTACCGGCGCGGAGCAGGTGTTCCGTATGCCAGACGACTGTCCGGCCTGTGGCGAGCCTGTCGTCAAGAACGAAGAGGACGCCAAGCACTTTTGTGTCAACCTGCGCTGTCCGAGCCGCGACATCGAGGGCATCAAGCACTTCGTCGCTCGCAGCGCGATGGATATCGATGGCGTGGGGGAGAAGCTAATCGAGCGGCTCTACGAGCTCGAGCTGGTTCGGCGCTCGAGTGACCTCTACGCGCTGACGGTCGCCGACCTGCTGCCACTCGAGGGTTTTCAGGAGACCTCGGCGCGCAATACGGTCGAGGCGATCGCCGCCTCGCGGGCGCGTCCGTTTGGCAACGTGCTGTTTGGTCTTGGTATCCCACACGTCGGGTTGGTGACGGCCCAGGCAATCACGCGTGCCTTCGGCTCGATGGAACGACTGGTCGAGGCTGGGGTGGAGGAGATCGCCGAGGTCGATGGCGTCGGCATGGTGATTGCAGAGGCCGTCGCCGCCTGGTGTGCAGATCCAGAGCGCCAGGTCGAGGTCGCGGCACTGGCTGCTGCGGGTGTGACGCTGACGCTGAGTGAGGACGAGCTGCCGGTCGAGGGTCCGTTTACCGGCATGACATTCGTGGTGACGGGCACCCTGGCGGGGATGTCGCGCGACGAGGCGCACGCGGCAATCGAACGCTTGGGTGGTAAGACCACGAGTTCCGTCTCGAAGGCGACGTCGTATCTCGTGGCGGGCGAGAAGGCTGGCTCCAAGTTAGCCAAGGCGGAGCAAGCGGGCGTGCCGATCCTCGACGAGGCGGCCTTTATCGTGTTGCTCGGTAGTAGCTCCTAGAGAAAGTGGACCGTGACGGTGCGGATGCCCCACCGCAGCGCGGTGCGCTCGGTCTTGACCCAAACGTCGACGAAGGCGCCCTTAACGGCCCCACCGACATCCGCCGCAAGACATTTGCCGTAGCCGGGTACATAAAACCTCGTGCCGAGCGGAATCACGTCAGGATCAACGGCACAGATACCACGGCGTGTCTTGGCGCCTGTAAAGGTGGGTTGATGGCCCGCGTAGGCCGTCGAGGTCACCTTCATCATCGAGCCAGGCTTAGGAGGCTTCGGCGTGGCTGCGCCAGCCACCGCCGGAGGTAGGGCGCACGCCGCGACAGCGACAGCAAGGGTGCAAAGGCGACTCGGCATGAGCCCAGATTACCGGACGGTTGGTGGATCAACTTGCTTAGGGGCCTGACCCCAAAGCAAAGTTGATCCGCCTATTCGGCCCCAGGCGGCAGCAGAAAGCCATCGGCATCTGCCGCGAGCGGACGCACAGTCGTACCGGCGAGGTGCAATTGGGAGCAGACGTTCGCTGGCACGTCCTGGTTGCCCACGATCAGGTGGCGCGGAGGTGGCGCAGTGCGGCTGCGACCGAGGTGGCGAGACAGCGTCGTCAACAGGGTTGGTCCCCCTGCTGTGGTCTCGGCCAGGGCGTCAGCATCCGCCGCCGTACAGACGACGACACTCGGTTTCAGCAGGGGAATGTCTTCGAGCGTGCCGATTGCGACCGGAATGCCTTGCTCGATCGCGGCAAGGGCGACGGTGACGACCCAGGGGGTGTCCAGAGGGACCGTGATCAAGATGGTCTCGTCGGGGCGCAGGAGGTCGCCAGCTGCGCGGAAGGCGGTGATGTCGGTGTGGAGTTGTCCAAGTGTGCAGTCCACGTTGGTGGACGTGATCAGCGCCCGTTGATGGCCGTGGCGTTCGCGCGTGCGCTCGCGCACGGCGTCGGTCCGCAGTGCCGTATGCAGCACGCCGTGGGCAGCCAGGCGTTCGAGGCTGCGCCCCGAGTCTTCGCGCGGGGCGACAGAAACGCAGACCGAGTCGAGTCGGGCGAGGGAGGCGAGGTGTGCGGCGCGCATAGGCGTCGCTGCGAAGGCGGCGGAAAAGGGAGTATCGGCAGGACCGAGTCGAATCGTCACTCCGATTTCAAGAGCGGCGATCAGGAGCAGGAGGGACTCGCTGTCAGAGTTGTGTTCGAGGGCGAAAATGCTCTCGGAGGCGCAGCCAACCTCCAGCAGTCCACCGGCGTACTCATACACGCGTGAGGCGACGAGCACCCGGTCGAATGGGCGCCAGAGCGTTCCGTGGCGAACCCAGATCGCGGGTGGGGTGGCGGCGTCGGGCATCGTGCAGCCGAGACTAGCGCGCGGGGCTGCTGCTAGACCGGGTTCTCAACGGCGAGAAACGACGTTGAGATGCCAAACTGCATTGCGGCGGCGGCGGCCAAGGCCTGCACGCCAACCGTCTCCGTGGCGTTGTGTCCCGCAGCGATGAAGTGCACACCAAGTTCGACCGCCAGATATGCCGCGTCCTCGCTGGGTTCGCCCGTGATGAACGCATCGAGACCAGCAGCGGCAGCCTGGCGAATATCGCGTGCCGCACCACCCGAGACAATGCCGATCGTCTGCACAGGGTGGTCACCGCCTGGCAACACCAACGGCGTGGATCCGATCAGGCCACCCAGAGTGGTGGCGAGCGCGGCTGCTGTTGTCGGCGTTGGGAGTGTGCCGCGACAGCCGATCATGACGCCCTGATGCTCGCCGAACGGGGCGCGCTGCGTGATGCCAAGGAGGTCGGCGAGGCGGGCATTGTTGCCAAGCGTCGCGTGCGCGTCGAGCGGTAGGTGATAGGCAACGAGTGAGAGGTTGGCGGCAAACAAGGCCTCAAGGCGTCGGCGCTCCAGTGGTCCGATTCTCGCATCGGCGCCATCCCAAAATAGGCCGTGGTGAACGAGCAAGACCTGCGCGTTATCGGCCGCGGCGCGTTCGATCACGTTCAGCGAAACGGAGACAGCGGTGGCGACATGCGCAACCTGATCGGCGCCCGTGACCTGCAGCCCATTTGGGCCGTAGTCGCGGAACGACTGGGCAGCGAGCGTCTCGTCGAACCAGCCGACAAGATCCGCGAGCCGCACCGGGGTCATCCCGGCTCCCCAGCTTCCAGCGGAAGGCCGTCCGAGCCAGCGGGGATCGCGATCGAATTGATCTGATCGACGAGGCGGAGACCGTTCTGATCGACTTCGATGACGTCGCCGTTCGAGCCAACGTGCACGTTGTCCGCAGCCACGCCACTCTGGATCGCCAGCTCGGCCTGTGCTTCGAGCATCTGTGGCTCGCCGTGGACCGGAATCACACTGGTGGGGCGCAGCATACGGATCATGTCGACGATCTCGTCGGCACGGGCATGACCGGAGACGTGGATGGCAGCGTCGTGATGCGTCACCACGCGCGCTCCGCGCATGCGCAGCATGTTCTGCATCTCTTCAACCGGACCCTCGTTGCCTGGCACGGGCCGCGAGGCGAAGACGATCGTGTCGCCATTGCCGAGGTTGAGGTCGGGATGCTCGCCACGCGACGCACGACCGAGTACGGCGAATTCTTCGGCCTGCGAGCCAGTGCAGATCACGAGAGCCTTGACGCCAGCGATGTCGCGGCGGCCTAGCGTGGGTAGGTTCGGTGGCCTCATTTCCTTGAGGCGTTCAGCGATCTTGACGTTGCGGCGGACGGAACGGCCCAACAGCATCACCTGACGACCCGTGCGGTCCGCCGCGCGAACGGCATGATCGATGCGGTCGATCTGGGACGAGAAGCTGGTCAGGACAACACGACCCTGGGCCTCGGCGATGACGTCGTTGATGGACTCAATCGTCGTTGCCTCAGAGGGCGTGCGGCCTGGCAACTGAGCGTTCGTCGAATCGCCGAGCATGGCAATCACGTCGGCATCGCCGAGAGTGGTGAGGCGCTTGCGGTCGACCTGCCGCCTGATGTTCTGGCCGGTCGCGTCCATCTTGTAGTCGCCGGTGAGTACGATCGTGCCGAGGTTCGTTGTCAACGCGATCGCCGCAGGGTCCGGGATTGAGTGCGAGACGCGGATGAACTCCACGGTGATCGAACCGATCTGGATTTGATCACCCGGCGCCACGGTCTGCAGCGGCGGCAGTGGCAGGTCGTGCTCAGAGAGCTTGGCCTCGACCATTGCGGTCGTAAACGGCAGCGAGATCATGCGACCGATCGGTGTACCCGAGCGGATCAGGTGAGCAAGCGCAGCGACATGGTCGTCGTGCGCGTGCGTGATGAGCACGGCATCGACAGCGCGACCCTTCAGGGCGCGCACGTCGGGCAGGTAGATGTCGACGCCAAGGCCGCGATCATCGCCATGCGGAAAGCCGATGCCACAGTCGATCACGAGGCGGACATCGTCGTGCTCAATGATCATCATATTGCGCCCGACTTCGCCGAGACCGCCAATTGGCGTAATGCGAATCGGGTCCGTCACATCTGACACGGTAACGCGAAGTGCAGGTTGCCCGCGCCGGGCGACGGGGCGGAAGTCGAATTTCTGGCATACTCTTGCCCGCTCGGGGTATGGCGCAGCCTGGTAGCGCGCTCCGTTCGGGACGGAGAGGTCCGCAGTTCGAATCTGCGTACCCCGATGAGTAGACAAGGGCGGCCTCCCGCGCCGTCCCGCCCGTAGTCTTAGGCGATGCCCTACGGCTGGCCCTACCTCGTGATCGTGCTTTTGCAGGCCTCGATCATCCCGCTGGTCCGCGACCCGGCGCTCCTGCCACGCATTCCGCGGCACCCGCTGCTGGGGCTCTTGCCGCTGGTCGCGATTGGTGGGGGCGTGATCTTCTTGGGTGCCGTGCCGAGTGCAGTTGGGTTTGTCACAACGCTCGCTGCCTTCGCGGTGCCACCGCTTGCGCTGTTCGCGGCCTGGCATGTGCGCCGCGCTGCGCTGCCGCTCGCGATCGTCTCGCCGATCCTGTGGCTGATCGTCTGGCGTCTGCCAGCCACTGGCTGGACGCAACTGGCCGGCGACCTGTTGATTGTGCTCGCGGCCGTCTCGCTGGGACGACTGACGGGGTGGATTGCGCCGCGTGCAGCCTTGGTCGTCGGTGTCCTCGTCGCGACAGCAGTCGACGTCTGGCAGGTGTTCACGATCCAAGTTCAGCCGGTCGCCACTGCGCTCGCGACGGCGGTGCCAGCGCGTGGGCTACCGGCGTTGCAGCAGTTCGAGATGCTCGGGGCCTCGATGGGCTGGGGCGACGCCTATCTCGCTGCGCTGGTCGGGGCGATCGTGGCCGTGAGCGTGCGCGCAACGGTTGTGGCGACGGTCGTGACGGCGCTCGCGGGCCTCTCGCTCGGGCTGCTCTTTAACGTGCTCGATCTGCTCCCTGCCACGGTTCCTGTGGCCGTGGGATTGATTGCTGCCGGCTGCGTTGACCACCGTGCTGTGCGCGCTTGGGGGCAAGCGGCAAGCGAACGTCGCAAACGCCCTACGATGCCTATAGACAAGGAGGCTTGACCAGCCATGGCGACCACGATGCCCAAGCTCGATGAACAACTTTTGATTGGTGGAACTTGGACCGACGCAACCGGTGGGGCACGTTTTGACGTGACCGACCCGGGCAGTGGTGCGAAGGTCGGCTCCGTGCCGAATGCGACGCAGGCCGACGTGACGGCTGCGATCGACGCCGCTGCTGCGGCACTTCCAGGCTGGCGCTCGACGCCGGCGCTGCAACGTGCGCGCATCCTCCGCAAGTCTGCCGATTTGATGCGCGAGCGTGCGCTCGACGTCGCGACGTGCATGACCTCCGAGCAAGGCAAGCCGCTTGCCGAGGCGAAGGGCGAGGTCGAGTACGCCGCCTCCTTCTTTGAGTGGTTCGCTGGCGAGGCCGAGCGCGTCTACGGCCAAGTCGTCTCGCCGATGAACACGAACAATCGCGTGCTCGTGCTGCGCCAGCCCGTTGGCGTGGTCGCAGCAATCACACCTTGGAACTTCCCAGCCGCGATGATGACGCGCAAGCTTGGCCCCGCGATGGCTGCCGGCTGCACCAGTATCGTCAAGCCCGCCAGTGCCACGCCGTTGACGGCTGCGCTCGTGCTCCGTTGCATCGAGGACGCTGGTGCACCTGCCGGCGTGGTCAACCTCGTCACGTCGCGGGACGCCGGCATGGTTGCCGACACGATCTTTACCGACGACCGCGTCAAGAAGATCTCGTTTACCGGCTCCACAGAGATTGGCAAAGACCTGATCCGTGCCTCAGCGCACCAGGTCAAGCGCCTCAGTCTCGAGCTGGGCGGCCATGCGCCGTACATCATCTTCGAGGACGCCGATCTCGACGAGGCAATCGAGGGTCTGATTGCCTCCAAGTACCGCACTGCCGGCCAGACCTGCGTCTGCGCCACTCGCGCCTACGTGCAGCGAAGCGTCTATGACGACGTCCTCGCCCGACTCGTCAAGCGTGTCAGCGAGATGCCCGTCGGTCATGGTCTGACCGATGGCACCGTGATTGGACCGATGATCAACGACGCCGCAGTCGAGAAAGCCGACGAGCACGTCCAAGACGCACTCGCCAAGGGTGCCAAGCTGGCCTACGGCGGCCATCGCCTGACGGAGGGCGAGTACGCCAATGGTGCGTACTACGAGCCGACTATCATCGACGGCGTCACTCCCGACATGCTGATCCACCACGAGGAGACCTTCGGTCCCGTGGCCGGTCTAACGGCATTTGATACCGAAGACGAAGTGATCGAGCTCGCGAACTCGTCCGAGTACGGGCTCGCCTCGTACTTCCACACCAAGGATTACGCGCGCTTGCTGCGTGTCGCCGAGCGTCTCGAGTACGGCATCGTTGGCGCCAACGCGGGCATCATCTCGGCCGCCAACGCGCCGTTTGGCGGTGTCAAGGAATCGGGTTACGGTCGCGAGGGTGGCTCGGTTGGCATCGACGAGTACCTCGATGTCAAGTATGTCCTGATCGGCGGAGTGGGCACGGTCTAGACGATGCGCGCCGTCCGTCAGTATGCGTACGACGCACCACTGGTCGTGGAAGAGGTGCCGGCACCCGTGGTCGGGGCTGGCGAATCGCTGATCTCGATTACCTACGGGGCCGTCAATCCGCTCGACGTCTGGATCTCGCTTGGCAGCGTGGGTGCGGCCGGGCCGCTCCCGCGGACGCCCGGCTGTGAAGGCGTTGGCACGACCGACGATGGTCAGCGCGTGGCGTTTCGTGGCGCCGGTCTCGGCGTCGTGCGCGATGGCGCATGGGCCGAGCAGGTTGCCGTGCCAGATGTGGCGCTTGCGGTGATTCCCGAAGGCTGTTCCGATCAGGAGGCTGCTGCGCTTGGTATTCCGGGCGTGACCGCGTTGGATTGTCTCGATGCGGCGGAGGTTGGTGCGGGCACCACGGTGTTGATCCTCGGTGCATCGGGCGGGGTCTCGACGATCGCCATGCAATTGGCGAAGACGCGTGGTGCGCGGGTCATCGCACAGACCAGCTCCTCAGAGCGCGTGGGTCAGATCTCACGGTATGCCCACGAGGTCGTCGTGGCCGACGCTGCGACGCTTGAAGAGGAAGTGCGGCTCCTCGCGCCCGATGGCGTCGACGTGGTCGTCGATCCGCTCGCTGGAGCATTTGCGGCGCCGTGCGTGCGACTGTTGGCAGCGGGTGGACGACTCGTGCTCTACGGCGCCAGCGCCGGGCACGAGTTTTCGTTTGCTCCCCAAGAGATGTATCGGAAGAACGCCCGAGTGATCGGCTACAGCGGCTTGCCCGTCGCACCGGAGGCGACGGCCCGGAGTCAAGAGGCGTTGTTCGCGCTGGTCGCAGCCGGGACGCTTGAGGTTGTGATCGCCGACGAGCTTTCGCTCGACGATGCCAACATCGCCATCTCGCGCATTCGCGAGAACAGCGTTGGTGGCAAGCTGCTGCTGAAGCCCTAGAGCTCCTCGGGCTCGGTCAGAGCCGCGATCCGCGCGTTGCGCTTGCGGCGCCGGTGCCAGACGACGAACATCGCGAGTAGGCGAATCCCGAGTATTCCGGTGCCGAGAAACACGAGCGTGACAATCACGAAGGCCTGTTCTGGGAGACGGCCGAGCTCGACCATGCGGATCGCCATCGCGATTACGATCATGCCGATCCAGACGATCGCACCACGTCGAATGCCACGGGGCGAGCGGGGGAGATTGACGACGATCGCACTGATTACGTAGCCGACCAAGAATGGCCAGGCCACGGCGAAAATGGTCAACGGAGTCAGATCGCTGGCGTGGTTTTCGCGTCCCAAAATCGCGAAAAGACAGATCCACGCGACATCAAGGAGGAGCCACGGCATACGATGATGATCGCATGAGCACCCACGATGTCCCCGGGATCGTCCTCGCAGTTGGTGGTGGACTTGCGGCCGTGCGCACCGAAACAGGCAAGGAGCGCATCGCCAAGTTCGCGGGTCGCCTCGAAGAACGACCCGTGGCGGGCGATCGGGTGCGGCTCTTCATGGAGGACGAGGAGGGCGCACGCATCGATGTGATCGAACCACGCACCACCGAGTTGCGCCGCCAACAACGGATGCGTTCCGAAGGCGAGCGGGCGATGAAGGAGCAGGTGCTCGCGGCCAATGCGGAGTGCGTCCTGATCGTCGCTTCGGTCACCGACCCGCCACTGCGGCGTGGCCTGATCGACCGCATCTTGGTCGCAGCGTGGCGTGGAGGGTTGGAGCCACTGCTGGCAATCACCAAGGAAGATCTCTCGAACCGCGCTGACGAGTCGCCCGAGGCCGTGCTCTCGGACTATGCCGCGATTGGTGTGCCGGGCGTCCTGATCGACGTCCGCACCGATGCGGGTGCCGATGCGGTGCGCGAGCTGATCGGCGGGCGCACGGCAGCGGTGATCGGCCATTCGGGTGTCGGCAAATCGACGTTGGTCAATGCGTTGACGGGCGGTACGCTGACGATTGGTGCGATCCACGAACTGTCGGGACGCGGGCGACACACGACGACGACTGCGACGTGGCTTGATCTACCGGGTGGGGGAGGGCTGATCGACCTGCCGGGCATTCGGAGTTTCTCGCTGGCGGGGATCACGCCACACGACCTAGCCGATGCCTTTGGGGATATTGCCGACAGTGCGACGAAGTGCCGCTTTAGCGACTGCCGCCATGTTGGTGAGGCCGGCTGTGCGGTCGAGAGTACGGTCGAGCCGGCGCGCCTGGCCAGCTATCGCAAGCTGCTCGAAGAGCTCGAGCGCGGCTAACTTGCACAGCGAGAAGGCACTGCTAGATCTTGCCGATTGCCTTCTTCAGGCGATCTAGCTCCTTCGACTTTGCCGTCAATTCCTCGAGCTGAGCCTCGAGTGCCGAGACGTGCTTGTGGAGTGCATCGATGGCGGCGCGTGCATCGTGCGCTAGTCGCTCGGCCTGTGCTTCGCCCGCCTTCTTGGCTGCGCGGGTCGTGCTGGGAGCGGACTGTCGTACTCCGCCGCCGCCTGGCTGTCGCTTGGCGATGCGGTAGTACGTGGTGGTGACGGTGGCCGCAGAGCGTCCGGTCTCGCGGGCAACCTGGGCAAATGCCTCGGTCTTGTTCATGCCGCGGTCGATCAGACGTCGTACCTGCGCGTAGGTTTCTGGGCCAATCGAGCCACGGGCGGACTGAGGGGAGGTATCAGGGCGGGAATCAGACATAGGTAAAGGTTGTCATATCTTATAAGCGTCCGGGGCATATAAATAGCACTGTCAAATACAACAAGAAAGATAGTAGTACTTGAGATAACGTCCGATATTCTACTCTCAAAAATGTAAGCCATCGGTAGGGATTGCGTGCGGTGTCGTCCGACGTCAGTCAAACTACGACAATGCTTCGTCTTCTTCGATTTTTCCCATTCCTTGCTTTGATGGCCATTGCGACGACGCTTGCCGCCTGTGGTGGCAGCTCGCTCGCCGAAGATCCCGGCAAGGTCTTGCAGGAGGCCAAGCTGCCACCTGCCGGTCCGAATGCCTCGACACTCACGGCGACCTTCACGCCTATGGCAGATGCAGGCGATGGCGGAGGTGCGACGACAACGCAGGACGATGGTCCGCTCGGTCAACTCGGGGGCCTCCTCGGCGGACAGATTACGCTTGAGTCAACGACGCAAGGCGATGCCGCCACAGGTGTGACGGTAGACGCAAAAATCACCGCTGGGCCAATCGAGCTGCCATTGACGGCCCGCGCCAACAAGGACAATGCGTGGGTGCAGCTGAACGGCGAGTGGTACGAGTTCGGCTCGCCACTCGGCATCGATTTTGGTTCTGTTGGTGGACTGCTTGGGGAGCTACCCGTGTTGATCAGGGATCCAAAGGCGACTGCAGTGGAAGACGTTGACGGCATCGCGTGCGATCGCATTAGCGGCACGATCGACCCGGAGGCCTCGGCCACCGACGCACTTGGCACGCAACTAGAAAACCTCCCGCTCGACTTGTCGGCTCTCGCGGCAGGCAAGGCCGAGGTTAGCGTCTGGGTTGGGCAAGAAGATCATGTCATTCGTCGTATCCAAATCAACACGGCTGGTTCGGGCGATACTCCCGCGGTCGGTGGCCTGCTCGTCGACCTAACGGTCGTTCCCGCTGAGGCGGTTGAAGTGACGGCGCCGGCCGATGCCAAGCCAATTAGCGATCTCTTGGGATCGTTGCTCGGCGGTGGAGCTGGCGGTCTTGGCGACCTCGGTGATCTGCTTGGTGGTGGCCTCGGCGGCCTCGATCTCGGCGAGCTTGGCGGCGCGCTCACCGGGGCCAGCGCGTGAGCGAAACCATCGTCGCCTGCGTGCAGATGCACGCGGATCGACCACTCGCCGACAACATCGCCGTCGCTGAACGCCTGGTCTCGAAAGCGGTAGCGCGGGGAGCAGAGGTAATTTCGTTGCCGGAGCGCTGGAACGGCACTGGCCCCGATGACGTGATGGTGGCTGCGGCCGAAGCGCTTGAGGGCGAGTCCGTACAGGCGATGTCGGCGTGGGCGAGGCAGCATGGCGTCTGGCTGCACGGTGGCTCGATTGGCGAGGACACCGAGCCGGGTGTGCGCGCCAGCAACACCACGCTCGTCTTCGACCCACAAGGCAATCGCGTCTCGACGTACCGCAAGATCCACATGTTCGACATCGATGTGGAGGGCGCCGAGGCGCGCGAGTCGGCGGCCAACAAGCCTGGCGACCAACTCGTCTTGAGCGAGATCGCTGGCTGGCCGGTCGGGCTGACGATCTGTTACGACCTGCGCTTTCCCGAGCAGTATCGCGAGCTCGCGCTCGCTGGCGCCGAGGCTTTCATGGTTCCTGCGGGCTTTACGATGGCGACCGGGCGCGACCATTGGGAGATCCTCCTGCGCGCGCGAGCGATCGAGAACGCCGCCTACGTGATTGCTGCCAACCAGCATGGCTTCTGGGCTGGCAGCGCGCGCTACGCGCGCTCGATGATTATCGATCCGTGGGGCGTTGTGCTCGCCAATGCGGGCGATGGCGAGGCGATCTGCGTGGCCGCCATCGACCGCAAGCGCGTCGCCGAAGTGCGTCGGCTGATCCCGATCTTCAGCGCCCGCCGCCCCGACGCCTACCGCTTCGCGGAGTAGGTCCAGCGCGTAGCGGGTCCCTAGGAGGACACCACAACCGCGCGGATGTGATGTCCCCCCTGCATTTGGTGTGGGTTATGCATGCGCGTTCCAAGGAGGACATCACATCCGCGCGGTTGTGGTGTCCTCCTAGGAACGCGAGCGGACCCTGATGGCGCTTAGAGGCTGCCGAACGCCGTCAGGACTGCGCGTGCCATCTTGACACCGAGTTCGTACTGATCGATCCGGAGGTGCTCGTCGGGGGCGTGGATGCGGTCGTTTGGCAGGGCACAACCGCTCAGGATGGTCGGCACGCCCTGCTTGGCAAGTGCCGAGACGAGCGGGATCGCGCCGCCCGAGCGGACGATCGCGCAGGGCATACCCGTTGCCTGCTCGAACGCCTCACGGGCCAGACGGATGGCGGGCAACTTGGGATCGAAGGTGGCGCCATCGGCCATGCCGCGAACGGCGAACTCGAGCGTTGCACCAGCAGGTGCGCGCTCCCGTAGCAGGTCTTGGACGGCCTGCCAGAACTGCTTGCAGTCTTGGCCGCCGACGAGACGGAACGAGATTGCGGCCGTTGCTTCGCTCGGCACGATCGTGCGGTTCTGGCCGGCATCGCGACAGGTGATGGCATTGACGTCGAACGTCGGCATCGCCGTCGTGCGCCGGTAGTAGTCGGCGAGCGCCTCAGGGTTGGCAGCATTGATGCCAGCGATTGCGAGCTCGCCAGCAGGATCGGGCAGGGTTGTCCAGGCCTCTTCCTCGATCGGCGAGGCGGGCGCAACGCCGACCATCAGCGATTCGTGCAGGCGTCCATCTGGCCCGGCGGAGAGGTCGGCGATCAGTCGGCTGAGTACATGCGCTGCGTTGAGTGCCGCTCCGCCATAGAGGCCGGAGTGAGCATCGCGATCTCCGGTGCGGATGCTGATCGTGGCGGTGATGACGCCACGGACGCCGGCTTCGATCGCGAGGTGGCCCGGCTCGACGAAGCCCGCGTCAAAGACGAGCGCTGCGTCGTACTGGCCGGCTGGCTGCTGTTCGATCCAGTCGATCACCGAATGGCCGCCGATCTCTTCCTCACCATCGAGCACGATCGTCAGGTTGACCGGCAGGGCGCCTTCCTCTGCCAGTCCCGCTGCGCCCGCCAGCAGGGAATGAAAGTTGCCCTTGTCGTCGCTCGCACCACGGGCATAGATCGCGCCATCGCGGATCGTTGGCTCGAACGGAGGTGTCGTCCAGTCTGCCAACGGCGCAACCGTCTGCACGTCGTAATGGCCATAGAGCAAGACCTGTGGTCCATCGCCGGTCGACGAGGGTAGGTGGCCAACGACGAGCGGGTTGACCTGGGTTGCGAGCACCTCAGCGGTGCCGCCCGCCGCGACGATGCGATCGCAGACCCACTGGACGGCGGCGGCGAGGTCCTCAACCGTGCCATCGCCGGAAGAGATCGAGGGAATGCGAAGGAATTCGGACAGCTCGGCGATCAACTCGTCGGTGGTGCGGGCCATGCGTTGACTCCCGGTGGGCGGTATGGACGTAGGCTTCGACGGCCGCTCCGGCGCGCGAATCCTATGGACGAAGAGAACACTACTCCGCAACCGACACCGCCGCCGGAGGCGATCGCTGGCCTCGAGGCGATTACTACCGCGTTTGCCGAGACCGATGGAGTCGAGCAGGTCGCTAATCGGCTCGGCTCGACCTCGCCGGTGGCCGCACGCTGTGCCGAGGCGATCCTGCCGCTCGTCGTGGCGTCGTTGCATCAATGGCGGCGCGACACGGATCGCGCTGCGCTGTCGATCGTCGTGGCCGACGATGATCGGGCACGCGAGTTAGCCGACGCGATCTCCGCTTTTGCACCAACGGCTGCCGTTGCGTTTCTGCCGCACCGCGGCGTCGACTGGGGCTCAGGGCTTGATCCGTCGCCGCACCTCGTGGGCGAGCGCGCGCACGCGCTTGCGGTCCTCGCAGAAGGCGGCATTGTCGCTGTCTCGGTCGAGGCGCTGGTCGAGAAGCTGCCCGGCCGCGCGAAGCGCCCACAGGGCTTTACGATCCGCCGCGGCGATACGCACGATCGGGACGTCCTCGTCGGCCGGCTCGTGACGATGGGCTATGAGCGTGTTGATGGTGCAGTCGACGAGCGCGGGCAAGTCTCCGTTCGTGGCGACGTCGTTGACATCTTCCCCACGACGGGCCGCGAGCCGGCTCGTGTCGAGCTCTATGGCGATGAGATCGAGCGGCTCTCGTCGTTCTCGACGCTTACGCAGCGTTCGTTGGGCGTGCTTGAGGCGATCACGATCCATCCCGCAGTCGATGGCGACGCAGGTGATGTCCCCGAGCGGTTGGGCGATGAGGGACCGCACCTCCCCGAAGGTCTCGTTGCGTTGGCTCCCGAGCTGCTGGCAGCCGGACCGATCGTCCTCTGGGACGCCCCCGAGATCTTGGCGGCCGGCCGTGAACGCATCGAGGAAATTCTTGGCTTTGCGCGTCGCGCTTACCTGACACACGAGGTGCTCGCCGAAACCCTTGAGGGCGCTCATCGGCTCGACCTGCTGCCGAGTGGACAGGCTGTCGTCTTCGAAGGACACCCACCAGCGCTGGCAGCGCGTGGCCTTACGGAGATCGAGCGCGCCTTGAAGGGACTCGTGCGACGCGACCTGCGTGTCGTACTCTCTTTCGCACACACGGGCGATGCCGATCGCGCCGTGCTTCAACTCAAGCGTGTCGATGTCGAATGGCTGGAGGAAGGCGCGCAGTTGCCTGAGGCCGCCGGCGTCTATGCCGTCACGTCATCCCTTCGTCGTGGCATGGTCGCCTCGACGGCTCGCATTGCAGTGATCGCCGGTGGCGGTCTGTTCCGGTCACGGCGCACTGCCCCGACCCGTGGGAGCCGCGCGATTTCGTCGTTCGGCGACCTTCGCCCTGGCGATGTCGTCGTCCACGAAGACCATGGCGTTGGGCGTTTCGAGCGCTTCGAGACTCGCACCGTTGGTGGCGTCACGCGTGACTATCTCGATCTCGCATTCCGAGGTGAGGACCGGCTCTACCTGCCCCACGAGCAGATCAGCAAGCTGACGCGCTACGTCGGCGCCGATGGGCGCGAGCCAGCGCTGTCGAAGCTCGGTGGCAAGTCGTGGCTGCAGCTGAAGACGCGTGCGCGCACGGCCGTGCGCGAGATGGCCGGCGAGCTGCTGGTCTTGTATGCGCAGCGCCAGGCCGTGCCAGGTGTCGCGCACAGCGAACCGGGCGAACTGCTGCAACGCGTCGAGGAGGGCTTCCCCTACAGCGAGACTGACGACCAGGCTCGCGCGATCGAAGAGGTAATGGACGATCTCTCCCAGGATCGCCCGATGGATCGCCTCATCTGCGGTGATGTTGGCTTTGGCAAG
>SXGT01294923.1_pt1 | contig 23809 bp, 18 predicted proteins | sample 3176221 | NCBI WGS metagenome assembly SXGT01 (sample SAMN11356862, study PRJNA531348) | freshwater metagenome | isolation source: freshwater sample F1-120 | place: China: Fuxian Lake, Yuxi | collected 2017-12-25
GCACCTCGCGCACGACATGGTTGAGGCCGACGCAATGGAAGCCGGCGAGGTCAAACTCACCGCGACGCGCGAACGTGGGGCCTTTGCCGAGCAGCAACCATGGCCGTTCGGCGAACCGGACCTGCTGCAGCCATGTGCCGAGATCGATCATCCTTCCACCCAGTAAGGCATCGGCGCCAGCCGAACGCAACGCCGAACCTGCGGCAATCGTCGCTTCTGGAGCCGGTCGCTGCACCTTGATGACCAACCGCAGTTGAACGCGATGGACTGCACGGGCATCTGCATCATTTTTCGTCGACGGGGTTGGGTGCCATGAGTCGAAGTGATGGTAGGAGACGGGGCGGAACGCACGATGGGCCCAAAGGCCCGGCCGCGGCATGATCCGGCCCTCCGATGGTGATCGCTTGAACCTCTACGACCTCGTGAAGCGCAAGGACCGCTGGATCACCTGCCCGGACACGGCAACGGCGATCGAGGCGAAAGCGACGACGGGCACGCAACGCGGTATCCGCTTCGCGACCAGCGGCGAACTGCGCATCCGAATGGCCCAGGCCGCACGTTGCCTCGCTGACTTCCCGACGGATCTGGGCTGGGTGGTGCACGGCAGCGGCCCCTGGCGCGCCACGGTTTCCCTGCGCAGCGGTGACGTCCGGGTTTTGCTCGCGCAACGTGACGGCGACCACACGCCAATGCCCCTGACGTTGCGTTGGCCGGTGCCGGTGCCCCGCGAGTTCGACTTCGAACTCTCCGTCGCGACCGAGCGCCCGGTCGATGTGCTGGTCGGACCACTATGGACGCCGCGCACCGATCTTGTGCCGCAGCTGCTGGGTAACGGCGTCGAACTCGGCCCCGGTCTCAACCCAACCGTGCGGAACGGCCCCGGCGTCGCCGTTCGATACGTCGAGAAGAAGCACCCGTCAGAATGGGCGGCAACGTACGCCAAACGCGAACTGACGGCGGACGAGAAGGCCTTGTGGCAGCACTACGTCGTCGATTCCGCCCGTTTTCCGCAGGCGCTCGCGGCCGGCTCGCTCGACTTCGTGTTCTCGCACCATGTGCTCGAGCACCTGGTCGATCCTATCGGGGTGCTGCTGCGCTGGTGGGAACGGCTCGCACCGGGAGGCCTGCTCGCCGGTGTCGTGCCGGACACGCGGTACACATTCGACTGGCGCCAACCGGCGTGGTCGATCGGCGACGTGCGGGAACAGTGCGGCCTCGTGGACGACATGCCGACTCCGGCGATGTTCGACCGCTGGTGCCGCCACACCGCGCCGGACACCACGCCCGAGAACCTGCGCGCCCGCGACTACTCGATCCACGTGAACTACTACACGCCCGACCTGATGCGGCAGGTGCTCGACGAGGTCGTCGCGCGCATCGAAGCCAGCAGTGCATCCGTCCCCGATGGCGTGTTCCTCAACGCCGTGCGCAACGGCAAGGATTTCGGCTTCCTGCTGCGCAAGCCGCAATGAGCCACGAGCTCATGCGCTGCTCGCGTCGACGATTCGTTTGACGGCAACCCACGAGTGCCGTCCCATGCGAAGCCGCGAGGTGCGTGCGTAGTGCCGCGACGGGTGGACACGAGACTCATGCGCGACATCGACGCCCTGGCAGCATCTGGAAGAAGGCGCCGGCGCAGGCCTCAGCGCAATCCTTTGCGCCGGGGCCCTGCTTGCCCTTTCCCTCTTCTCGGTCAGGACTCTGGGTTTCCGCAACAAGGAGCTGATGTTCGCGATGCCGCTATTGGTCGTCAGCGCATCATTGTTGTGGGCACGCCCCGCCGGGCCGTCGTCGCGCGCGACGAGAGACTCACGGCACGATCGTCACCGACGCGGGCGGGCTCCACGTCTTGATCGAAAGCTGATACGCCGGATCCACCGTGATCCCCGCCACGTACGACGTCAACCCGACCAACCACGCTTCGTTCGGCACCAGCAGCACGCTCTGCGCCTGCGCCGCACCGTTCAGCGTCACCCACGTCGGCGACAGCACCGGATTGCCGCCCAGCGCGAAGTCGAACAACAAGTCATGGTTCAACGGCAGCACCCGCTGCCCACCGAGCGCAATGCCCGGCGTCGTGCCCAGCGACCACCCGATCAGCGCGCCCTTGCCCGCGTCGCCCGGGCTCGTGTAGGTGAACGTCACCGTCGTGCCGAGACTGCCGCTGCCGATCTTCGTCGTCGTCGCCGAAGCGCCCGTCGTCTCCAGCAGCACGTCGAGCGCCACCGGATTGTTCAGGCTCGTCACCGTGACCGGCACCGTGCGCGTCGCGTGACCCGCCGCCGCGAACGACACGTTCCACGAACCGACCGGCAGCCACAGCCCGTAGCGACCGTCGCGCGCGCGGCTCTTTGTCACTTCGCCGTGGTTGAACAGGTTCGGGGCGAACGTGATCGTCGCCGCCAACGGAGCCGAGCCGAGCGCCGAGCGCACGTGCCCGCGCACCGCCGGTGCCCAGGCCGTGAAGGCCTGGCGCACGCCGGGCCACACCAGCAATTCCTCGTTGACCGTGTCGATGAACACCGGCTGGAACGCCAGCCCGATCTCGATCAGGTACGACAGCGTGCCGCCCGACGAGAAGTGGTCTTCCGGCGCTTCACCGGAGGCCGACGGATCGCGCGTGTCGTAGCCCATCGGCGCGCGCAGGTCGTCGCAGTAGATCTGCTGGAACGCCTGCATGGTCGGGTTCACGGTCGCGCACGGCGCCCACATCCGCAACACGTCGCGGCCGGAGCTGTGCACGTCGAGGTAGATCTCGGGGCGCTCGCGGGCGATCAGGTTGCGCATCACCACCGTCTCCGGCTCGCTGCCAGCCGACGGACCGCGGTAGGTGTCGCTGCTCGGCGTCGTCGAGGCGCCGCACATGCCCCACAGGAACGGATAGTTGCGGTTGAGGTCGACGCCGAAGCTGGTGCCGTTGTTGCGCCGGTTCTTGCGCCACAGGTTGTTGGTGTTCCACACGTAGTTGACGCCGTCGGGATTCACCATCGGCACGAACCACACTTCGCGCGAGTCCACCAACGCCTGGATCGCCGGATCGGTCGCGTAGGCGGCGAGCGTGCGCTCGAGCGCGCGCAGCACCATGTGCGGCGAGTTGAGTTCGCGACTGTGGTGTTGCGCGGCGAACACGATCGCCGGCTCGTCTTCGCTGGTGCCCGGGTTGTCGCTGACCTTCACCGCGAAGATCGGACGCCCTTCGTGCGTGAGCACGCCGCCCGGCAGCGTGCTGAGGTTGACCTTCACCGCGCGGGTCGGATGCAGCGCCACCTGCGCGTCGAGGAACGCCTCGATCTCCGCGACCGTGTAGTAGCCGAGGTCGATGTCGCCGCCGCTGGCGATCGCCTGTTCGAGTTCGATCTCGTGGAACGGCCGCCCCTCGCCGACGTACGCGGCCGTGGGCACGATCGCCAGCAGCAGCGGCACCTGCGCCGGAGCGACGACGAGGTCGATGGGACCGGTCGCGAGCGGTCCGCCGCAGCACTGGCCGAGCACGTCGAAGTGCTGGTGCAGTTGCAGGCGCTGGGCCGGGGTCGGGGTCTTCACGAGATACCGCAGCGACACATCGTCCTGGGCGACGAGGGCGACGGTGAACAGACCGAGGGCGAGGAAATGGTGGCGCATGGGGGTCGCGGGCAGGCGACGGGTGGCGGGCAATCATGACGGCTCCGCCGTGGACCGCCCAGCCCCCGCGTCCCGAATGGCGCTATTCCGGGGCCACGGCCCCAGGATGCCGATGCCAGCCGCCGATCAGCACCCGGCGGCGGCCGTGGTCCAACCGCCGACCACCTCGGCGGCTGCGACCTTGCCGAGCTGGAGGCGAAGCGCCGGGTCGTCGATCGCGGCACGCATCGCCGCGGCGAACGCGGCCGCATCGGCGGCCAGCCAGCCGTTCTCGCGAGGGCGGATGCAGTCGCGGAACGGCCCGACCGCGGCGGCGATCACCGGCCGCGCGACCAACGCGGCCTCGACCCACTTCAGCTCGCTCTTGCACGCGGTGAAACGCGCCTCGACCAGCGGCACGAGGTGCACGTCGGCCTGGCGCAACAACGCCGGCAGTTCCTGCCACGGCACGGGCGCATGCTTGCGGACGCGGTCACCGAACCCACGCAGCATCGGCGGCACGTCGATCTCGCCGGCGAGCAGCAGCCGCGCCTGCGGCCGATCGCGCAACACCCCGGCGAGCGCGGTCTCGATCGTCGCGAGATCCGCACCGTGCGTCGCGGTGCCGGCGAAGTAGCCGAAGGTGACGCTGCCGTCGGCGGCAACGTCGGGCGCGGCCGCGCGCGCGGCGACGCTGCGCTCGACCATCGCACGGCTGGCGACGTTGCGCACGACCTCGACGTGCAGATGCGGGAACGTGGCGCGCAGTTCGGCGGCGAGCGGTGCAGTGGCGGCCGTCGCGTGATCGACGAGCGCCAGCACCTGGCCGATGCGGCGCAGTTGCTGCACGTAGAGCTCGCGCGCGAGGTCGCTGTAGTTGCACAGGATCGGCAGCTCGGGGCCGTATCGCTCGTGGATCACGAGGTCGTCGACGTCGACGACGACCTGCTTGCCGGCCGCCTTCGCCGCGCGCACGAACGCCTCGACCGAGGCATCGTGCGGCACACGCTGCAACACGAAGCGTTCGTAGCACCCGACATAGTCGAGCAGCGGGGCCGCCGGATGGTCGACGACGTCGCCGTCGCGGCCGCTGGCCCGCAACCGCTCGAGCGAGTGCTCACAGCGCCAGCGGCGCGGATGGCCCGGACAGCCGGCGACGAACAGCGTGTGCTTGCGCGTCGTCGTGGGAGGCAGCGGCGCCGCCGCGGCGGCGTTCACCGTGCCGACATAGCTGCGCAGGCGGCGCCAGGTCGGGCCGAGGCCCTCGGCGCGCAGGGAACGCCAGAACAGGGAGGCCAGCGTCCACAGGCTTTCGCCGCGTCGGGCGAACAGGAAGCGCAGGGCCGGGAGTGCCACGGCGCCAACCGTAGCTCGCGCGTGGCCCTTGGGCCACGCGCGGGACGCGTCACTTCGCGCCGCTCAGTTCCTTGACCAGGTCCTGCTCGCCGTAGATGACCGCCATCGCTTCGAGCATGCCGGCCGTGTGCACGCCGACGCAGCGGTTGACCTTCTCGTCGAACCAGTAGTTGCCCGGCAGCGACTCGATGTTGCCGTCGAACACGAGGCCGACGACCTTGCCCTCACGGCTGAGGATCGGGCTGCCCGAGTTGCCACCGATGATGTCGCAGGTGCAGACGAAGTTGTACGGCGTGTCGAGCTTGAGCTTGCTCTTGTTGTCCGTCCAGTGCTTCGGCAGGTCGTACGGCGCCTGGTTGTCGAACGACGAGTTGCGCTCGAACAGGCCGTTCAGCGTCGTCTTCGGCGGCACCTTGGTGGTACCGGCTTCGTAGCCCTTCACGGTGCCGAACGCGAGGCGCAGCGTGAACGTAGCATCCGGGTAGTTGGAGGCGCCGTAGGTCGCGAAGCGAGCGTCGTTGATCGTCTTCTTGGCATCGGCGCAGACCTTGCTGCTGACTTCTTCAATGGCCGGCATCAGGCGCTGCAGGTTCGGCTTCGCCGAGTGCTTCTCGCGCAGCTTGCCCATCTCCTTGGCGATGAACGCGAACGCGTCGGCAACTTCCGGCTTGCTCGAGCGCTTGATCAGCTCCTCGTCGCGCATGCGGATCTTGTCCATCCACACCGGGTCGAGCAGTCCGTTCAGGTGGCCTTCGTAGGCCTTCAGGCTGTTCATCGTGCCGAAGTACTGGTCGCGCAGTTCGAAGGCCTTCTTCGGGTCCTTGTCCATTGCGCGCTTCATCGCCTCGCCGCGGGTGCGCAGCAGCTTGACGATCTGCGGCACCGGCAGGTCACGCGCGAACTCCATCTCGGCGTGCGTCAGCGACCGCTCGGTGCCACCCGGGTGGCCCGACACGAACACCAGCTCGTCCGTCGCGGCGCCGTCGTGGTCCCACGGGAAGTAGTACTTCGACGAGTCGATCGGCTTGTCGTCTTCGTAGACGCGGAAGAACGCGCAATCGAGGCAGTAGCGCGGGTAAGTGAAGTTGTCGTAGTCACCGCCGTAGAACGCGACCTGCTTCTCCGGCGCGAACACGAGGCGCACGTCGTCGAACACGTGGTAGACATGCAGGCGGAACTGGTTGCCGTCGTAGAGCGGGACCAGGTCGGCCTTGTGGTTCTTCTTGCCCTCGACGGCCTTCGCGCTCATCTCCTCGACCTTCGCGCGCCACTCGTTGCCTTCCGGCGTCTTGTCGGCGGCCTTCAGTTCGAGGACCTCCTTGGTCACATCCTTGATCTCGACCAGCTGGCGCAGCGTCAGGTCCTTGCCGTGCACTTCGCTGCCGTACTTCTTGGCGCTGAAGCCGGGTTCGACCCAGTCCTTCTCCGGCGTCGAGATGGCCTGGATCGTCGACAGCGCGACGTGGTGGTTCGTCATCACGAGGCCGTTCGGCGACACGAACGAGCCCGAGCCGCCGGTGTCGAAGCGCACGCTGCCGAGGCGCACGTGGTCGAGCCACTCCTGGGTCGGCTCGAAGTTGTACTTCTCCTTCAAGACCTTGAGCGGAAGGCCGTCGAACGGCCACATGCCCTCATCGGGGCGGGCCATCGACGACGGGAACGTGGCGGACAGCGCGGCGAGCGCCAACGTGAACGGAACCAGCGATTGCAGATGCATTGCTACCTCGGTGTGTCTGGCGCCAGGGCGGCGCGCGAAGGGCGAGGATGATACGGACGGCGCGGCGCTTGGCGAGGTTGCAGGCAGGTTTGCCGGCCTGCCAAGCCCTCCCCCCGGTGCGCCGGAGCCAAATCAGACGCGGTGGGCGTGCAGCCGGACGCGCGGCCCGTTGCGCTGGTCAGCGAGCTCGATCTGTTCGACCCGCGCGAAGCCAACGGACTTCAGCACCGCAACCAGGTCGTCGAGCAGCAACCATTTCGCATGGTCGTACATGCCGGAGAACACTTCGGCCTTGCCGCCTTCCTTGTGCCGGTAGTACCGGAACGAACGGCCGCCGCTGGTGTAGGTCTGGGTGGCCCCGGTCGGCGGCGCCACATGGGTGTCGAGCAACATGCCCTGCCGCACACCCTTGGCCAGCTGCTGCAGGTGCGCGACCGGGTCCTTCAGGTGGTAGAGCACGCCAACGTGATGGACGAGATCGACCGCGGGCAACCGGCGCAGGTCCGGCTCGCTCTCGACGTCGCACACCGCGACTTCCGGCCGCTGCGCGAACATCGCGCAACGCACCACCGTCTTCACCACGTTCTCGATGCGCGAATCGATCGCGGTGACGAGTGCGGCGCGTTGGCACAACGCAATCGTGTGCACGCCTTCGAAGCAACCGATCTCTAGCACGTGCTTGCCGGCCAGCGTGAAGGCCTGGTCCATCGCGACGATGCGAAGGTCGGGAATACCTTGCGGCTTGTCGCGCTTGCCGACCCAGGCGGCGTCACCAAACCGGCGGCCGTGGCCATCGACGGTGAAGCAACTCCACGGCAGCAGGCCATTGAGCGCTTCGAGATCCTCGTTGCTCAACGTGTCGACGACGGGCGTCGGCACCGACCCGGTGGCCCAACCCGTCAGTGGCAAGTTCGGCTTGCCGGCTTCGGGACGCGACGGCTTTTCCGGGGACGAGGGCGCGGGTTGGTTCGACATGGTGTGGCGACGCGAATGGTGCCGCGCCGACCACGCCAATGCCATATGCGAACGGCAGCGACACCGCCGTTCGCGGCCGCGGGCTCACTTGCCCTCGACGCGGCGAACGCCGCAGCGCGAAGCTTCGCGGAACATGCGGCCAGGACCAAGGGGCAGGTGGCCTTCGCCGCAATGCGGCCACCGCAATTCGCCGCGCCGCGACGTCGCCGTAGGATGCCGACGTGACCTTGCGCGCTTCCGTGCATCGGGTACTCGACGGCGCCTCCCCGGATGCGCTCGCGACCACGGTGCGTTTCCTTCTCGGCGGCCTCGTGCTCGCCAACGTGGCCGCCGTGGTGCTGGAGACCGTGCGCGACGTCGCCGCCGTTGCCGGGCCCTGGTTCCAGTTCCTGGAGACGTTCTCGACCGCCGTGTTCGCCATCGAATACGTCGCCCGCGCCTGGGTCGCGGTCGAGACGCCGCGCTTCGCTGCGCCCCTGGGCGGCCGGCTGCGCTACTTGCTGACGCCCGGCGCCTTGATCGACCTCGCCGCGATCCTGCCGAGCCTCCTGCTGCTCGGTGGGCTCGACCTGCGCGCGCTGCGGCTGGTGCGGTTGTCGCGCCTCGTCCGCGTGGCCAAGCTCGGCCGGTATTCGATGGCGGTGCAGACGCTGCAGCGCGTCCTGCAGAAGAAGGCGCCCGAGCTGCTGTCGCTGCTGTTCGTGCTGGTGGTGCTGCTGGTGGTGTCGTCGACGTTGATGTTCCATCTCGAACACGACGCGCAGCCGAACGGCTTCTCGAGCATTCCGGCAACGATGTGGTGGGGCATCGTGACGTTGACGACCATCGGCTATGGCGACCTGACGCCGGTGACCGCGGTCGGACGCGTGCTCGGCAGCGTCATCGCCGTGATGGGCATCGGCATGTTCGCACTGCCCGCGGGCCTGCTCGGCGCCGCGTTCGTCGACGAACTCGGCAAGGCGCGCGCGCAGGCGCATGGGGATGCCCACGATGCCGCCGGCACACCGCCGTGCCCCCACTGCGGCCAGTCCATGCCGAAGGCGTGAAGGCAAAAGGTCCGCGTGGAACCTCGCCCGCGCGGCCGTACCATCCGCGCCGTGACCGCCACGCCGAACCTGCTGCTGCCAGCCCGCTCCACCACCGCGACCGAGACGCTCGCCGAGTACCGCGCTCGCGGCGGCTACCAGGGTCTCGCCGCCGTGCAGCAGAAGGGCGGGGCCTGGCTGCGCGCCGAAGTGACGACGGCGCAGTTGCGCGGTCGCGGCGGGGCCGCGTTCCCGACGGCCCGCAAATGGGAATTGGCGGCTGCGGCGGTGGCGGATGCGAAGTTCGTGGTCGGCAACGGCGGCGAACACGAACCCGGCAGCGACAAGGACAAGGTGCTGGTGCAACGGCATCCGCACGCAGTGCTCGAAGGCCTGCTGCTGACCGGTCTCGCGACAGGAGCGCAGAAGGGCTTCCTCTACCTGATCGAAGACATGCACGGGCCGCGCGCCGCGGCCGAGCAGGCGCTCGCGGAGCTGCGCGCGGCGGGCATGCTGCCGTTCCCGATCGACGTGCACCTGGGCCCCGGCACCTACGTCGCCGGTGAAGAGACCGCTGCGCTGTCGGCGATCGAGGGGCAACCGGCGAAGCCGCGCAAGAAGCCGCCGTTCCCAGGCGTTGCGGGCCTGTGGGGCAAACCGACGACGGTCAACAACGTCGAGACGATGGCGCACACGGCGTGGATCGCGCGCCACGGCGGTGCAGCGTTCGCGGCGATCGGCACCGAACAGAGCAAAGGCACGCTGCTGTTCACGTTGCCGCCGAACGTGCAGCGGCCGGGCGTGTACGAGCTTCCGTTCGGCGCCACGTTCCGCCAGTTGATCGATGGCTGCGGTGGCGGCCTGCGCGATGGGCGGCGCGTGCGCGCCGTGCTGCCGGCGATGTCGTGCGGGTTCCTGCTCGCCGAACACCTCGACGTGCCGATCGCCTACGAAACCCTGCGACCGCTCGGCAGCTCGCCGGGCTGCGGCGGCGTGCGCATCGTCGACGAGACCACCGACGTGGTGGCGATGACGCTCGGCATCGCCGAGTTCTTCATGCAGGAACAGTGCGGCCAGTGCCCGCCCTGCCGCATGGAGACGAACCAGTTCGTGCACATCCTGAAGGCGGTGCAGAACAGGAAGGGACCGGGCTACGACGACAAGCTCGTCAAGCTGGCCGAGTTCTCGAAGAAGAAGGGCAACTGCTCGCTGATCGAGATGGCGGCGGCACCGGTGATCAGCGCGGTGAAGGCGTTCGCGCTCGACTTCGCGGCGGCGGCGGGCCCTTCGACACCAACGGACGGTTGATGTGACCCTGCACTACTACTACGCCGCCTGCACGCTCGGCCTCGAGCAGGTGCTGGTCGACGAACTGAAGGCCCTCGGCGCCGGCCAGGTCGAAGCGCGCCGCGGCGCGGTCGCGTTCACCGGCGATCGTGCGATGGGCTACGCGGCATGCCTGTGGCTTCGCTCCGCCGTGCGCGTCCAGGAAGAACTGGTGCGCGGCCGCGTGCGCGATCGCGAAGACCTCTACGCGCTCGCCGGCAGCATCGATTGGTCGACGAGCATCGGCTACCTGCAGACGCTGGCCATCGACGGTTCGGTGAAGGACAGCTTCGCCAACGACACGCGCTTCCCCGTGCTGGTGGTGAAGGACGCGATCTGCGACCAGTTCCGAGAACGCACCGGCAAGCGGCCGAGCGTCGCCAAGGACCGCCCCGACCTGCCGATCAAGCTGGTGCTGCAAGGCGAGGAGGCGATCCTGTATCGCGAACTCGGCGGCGAGCCGCTGCACAAGCGCGGCTACCGCGAGATCCAGCACAAGAGCCCGCTCAACGAAGCGACCGCGGCGGGCCTGCTGCTGCTGTCCGGCTGGGATCGCAAGTCGCCGCTGTGCGATCCGATGTGCGGCTCGGCGACGTTCCTGTGCGAAGCGGCGTGGCTGGCGACCGACCGCGCGCCTGGGCTTGGCCGCGCCTTCGCGTTCGAACGCTGGCGCGACACCGACCTCGATGCGTGGCGGCAGTTGTTCGACGACGCCGAGGCGCGCTCGCTGCGCGGTGCCGACAACGTGCCGCCGCTGTGCGGCAACGACTGGCACGCCGGCGCCCTGTCGCTGGCGGAGAAGTCGATCGAAACCGCGGGACTCACCGGCAAGGTGCGCCTGCAGGAAGGCGACTGCCGCGACTACGTGCCCCCGTTCCGGCCCGCGGTCGTGGTGACGAACCCGCCGTACGGCGATCGCTTGTCCCCGGACGCGGTGAAGCTCGAAGAGAGCTGGCTCGCACTCGGCAACTTCCTGCATCGGCAGTGTGCGGGCGCGCAGGCGTTCGTCCTGTGCGGCAACCCGGAGCTGACGCAACATCTCGGCTTGCGGGCCGCGCAGAAGATGCCGGTGCGCAACGGGCCGATCGAGTGCCGCTGGCTGCGCTACGAAGTCGACGCCTGATCGCTCAGGCCGCGCGAGCGGAGCGTGCGTTCCGGCCCAGTGCAATGCCGAGCACGATCCAGACGACCGCGACGCCCATCGCCGCGAGCACTGACGCGCCAAGCCCCGCACCAGGCCGCTGCAGCCACACCGCAAGGAAGGCACCGAGCAGGTCGCCGAGCCGGAACGCGAAGGTGTCGAGCAGGAACTTGACCTTGTGCTTCGTCGCCAACGCCAACGGCGTGTAGAGCACTTCGCGGGCCGGCTTCTCGAACGCGTACTGGGCGCCCCGCCGCCCGATCTGCACCAACTGCATCGTCAGCACCGCGGGCGCGAGCCACAGGGCGCCGAGCCCGACGATGGAAACCACCGGCAACGAAACCAGGAGCACCGCCGCCGGCATGCGCGTCAGCAGCACTCCGGTGGCGAACAACTGCAGCAAGAGCACGAGACTCTGGCTCCAGAACTCGACGCTGGCGAGCCACACGTGTTGGTTGCGGGCACCGGCGATCTCCGCGCCCACGAGGCTCGTCTGCGCCGCGTAGAACGCGGTCGCCAGCATGCCGAGCAACATCATGTAGCAGCCGATGCCGAGCGCCCGCCGATCCGTCGCCAGCACACGCAGGCCTTCGATCAGGCCGCCGCGCGCGACTTCCTGCCGCGCGGTGCCAAGTTCGCGACACGGCCGCAGGCTCACCAGGAACGCCACGAACGCGACTTCGAGCAGGCCGGCGGCAAGCAGCGCCCCCACCCACGGCGGCGCCTCGAGGTCCTTCGCCAACCAGCCGGCCAGGGCCAGGCCGGTGACTGCACCGAGCGTGGCGCCGATCGCGATCCAACCAAAGCGGCGCCTGGCCGCTTCCGGACGGAAATGCTCGACCGCGTGGATCCACGCCAACGCCGGCACCGCGACGTTGAGCGCGGAGAAGCCGCCCCAGAACAGCTCGCCGAGCCACTGCTGCTCGCGCCACGCATAGTCGCCCATGAGCGACAGCCCGATCGCGAGTGCGGCGATGAGCGCCGCGCACACATGCAGCACGATCGGCACGAAGCGCCGACTCGGCATGCGGTTGGCGAGCCACCAGAACGGCACCACCGCCACCACCGTCGCCAGCAACGTCAGCGAGTAGAGCCACGGCAACTGGGCGGTGCCTTGGTCGATGCCGAACTGGTCGCGCAGCGGCCGCAACAGGAACGTGCCGCACAGCCCGGCTGCGGACATGGCCGCGATCGCCCACGTCGCACGCAGTTCAGCGGACCGGGTGGCTTCGGAGCCGAGGGGCGGCAGCATGGAACGGATCTACGCGGCTGCCGCCGGCATTGCGAGCGTCGCGTCCGCGCTTGCAGCGGATTGGTGGTCGGCAGGCCCGGCCCGCGCGAGATAGCTGGCCTCGCGCCTCGCGTTCCTTATCGTGCCGGCCCGATGACCGGAACCGCGCCGCGTTACTGGCCGCACTTCGTGATGACGGCGCTGATCGCGATCTGGAGCGCGTCGTTCGTCGCCACCAAGGTCGCGCAGCGTGAAATCTCGGCCCCTGGCCTCGTGGCGCTGCGCTTCTGGCTCGCGGTGCTGTGCCTGTTGCCGTTCCTGCGCGGCAGCGGTCTCGCCAGCTTGCGGCAGGCGCTCGTGCCCGGCCTGCTCGCCGGCACGGCCCTCGCCACCGGCTACTTGCTGCAGATGTACGGCATGCTGGAGACCTCGGCGTCGATGGGCGGTCTGCTCGCCGGCCTGATCGTGCCGCTGGTCGCCGTCGGCGGCTTCGTGTTCTTCCGCGCCCGCCTGGGTGCCTTGTCGTTGGTCGGCCTCGTCTTGGCGCTCGTCGGCATCGTGCTGATCTGCCTGCCGTCGAACGACGCCGGCGCCGTCGGCCCCCGCGACTCGTTGTGGGGCATCCTGCTGCAGGTCGGCGCCTCGGTGAGCTACGCCGGCCACGTGCTGTTGCTGTCGCGCTTCGGCCGCAGCGCACCGATCGCCGCGTTCGCGTTCGTGCAGTTGCTGTTCGTGTCGCTGGTCGGCACCGCGGCCACCCTGCTCGGCGGCGGCCTTGCCGCCGAGGCCACACGCGCCATCGACTGGAACGGCGAACTGTGGTTCGCGATCGCCTACCTCGGCGTGCTCGCTACGGCGGTCGGCATCGGCGTGCAGAGCAAAGTGCAGCACCTGGTGCCTTCGACGCACCTGGCGCTGCTGTTCGCGCTGCAACCGCTGTTCGCGGCATTGTCTGGCTGGGCGATGCTCGGCGAGAAACTGGGTTCGCTGCAGCTGCTCGGCGGCGCCGGCATCATCGGCGGCGTCGTGATCACGAGCCTCGACAAGAAGTCCGGCTGAACGGGCGCACCGCGGCTCACGCGGGCCGCACGAACCAGATCGCGCCGGCCAGCGGCAGCGCGAGCAGCAGGAATGCGAGTGCTGCGTGCGTTCCGCCGCGCATGCCCGGCCGCAGCAACAGCAACGCACACGGTGCCAGCAGCGCGCAACCGGCCGCCGACCACGGCAACGAACCGAGGTGCACGCCGAGTCTTCATGGGGATGTGGGGAGGGCGCCGGTATCGCACGGCCTGGCTGCACTCTCAAGATCGCTTGCGCCGCACGAGCACCCGCAGGCCGCGGGCCAGGGCGAGATCGGTCAGGTCGGCGCTGACCTCGTGCGGCGCGAACGTGCCAGCCAGGCTCGCCGCGAGCGTCGCATCGGTCGCCAAACGTGGGCTGAGCACGAGGAAGGCCACCTTCGGGTCGGCGACAGCGACGAGCAGCGCATCGACCGTGGTCGGCGCCTCGGGCCGTTGCCCCGCGGCCCACAGCACCCGCGGCAGGTCGCTGGCGAGCCGTTCGCCCGGTGCCAGCCGGCGCGCATGCAGGCGGCCGACGATGCGTTCGGCAACGGCGTCCTGGCCTTCGATCTCCCGCCACGCACCATGGCACTCGAACAGGACGACGGCACACAGGGCCAGGTCGCGGATGCGCACCGGCAAGCGGGCGAGTCCGACACCCGCGAGCACGGCCAGCAGGGGCGACCACGCCGCAAGCAGGTCGGCATCGCTGCAGATCGCAGCAATCGCGACCACCACACCGAACACCGAGGCAATCGCGACCACTCGCGCCGGACGGGGCGGCATGGCGACCAGCAGTGCCACCGGAACCAGGACCAACGACGACAGTCGCAGCGCCCGCCACCACGACGGCGGTGACGCCAGAACGAGGTCGCTGCCCGCCATCGCGACCAGCCCCACCAACACCACCGCGCTCCGCCAACGTCCGGTCACCGAGACCAACGCGGCCACGGCAACAGCGAGTGCCTGCAATGCAGCCGCCGAACCCGCCCCGGTCGCGACCGCGGCGCCCGCCGCCGCCATCGCCAACACGGCAGCCGGCAATCCGGCGCTCTCGCGCAACCGTTCGGCGGCGATCGCAACCAACACGACCGTGCCCGCGCCACACAGGCACGCGAGCACCTGGGCGGCGCCCCACGCCGGCGCACCACACGCGACGAACGGCGCCAACAGCACGGCCCAGAACGGCTGCATCCACGCGTCGGCCAGCACCGCAAGGTCACCGGCGGCCAGACGGCCTGCCCGCCACAGGTCGCCGCACGCATCGACACCTGGCAACGGAGTGCGGTGCGCCAACAACCATCGCCACACCATGCAGGCGCCGGCCAACGCCAGCACCAGGCGACGGTCGCGCACCGACAACGTGGGCGCGGCCTGAACGGGGACGGCGGTCATGGCAACTCCCCGCCAAGGCGCGCGTTCTCGCCATCGCTGCCGTAGTCGCCGAGTCGGAACACGAGGTCACGGTAGTTGCGCACGTCGAGAACCGCGAGGGATTGCACCGCCCGCAACGCCAGCACGTCACGCCGCACCGCACCGCCGTGGCCATGGGCGCGCCGCAACGTCGCAATCGCGTGTTCGGCCGGCGACGCGTCTGCCGGCAACCGCACCCAGGCATCGACGACGGCCCGCGTACCGCGCAGGTCACGCGCGTAGGCATGGCGCAACGCGTGGCGCGCCTGCCGACCAAGTTCCCGGCCGTGCCGCGACAACCACCGTTCCGCCGCGGGCACGAAGAACACCGACCGCAACGCATTCGCACACTTCCACGCGAACGAAGGCTGGCCCGTGCTTTCGAGTTCAGGCAACACCTCCGTCCGCCAGCGCTCCGCGAACAGCAGCGTGCGAACGTGGTCGTGGTCGGCGATCCACGCGCACGTCACCGCGAGTTCGCCGCCGGCATCGCCGCGCTGCTGCTCCGCCGCCAGCTCCGGCAACCACGCCAGTGCCGCATGCAACGCCACGATGTGCTGGCGCATCGCCGCTGCCTTGTCGCGCAGTTGGGTGGCTTCGCGTTCGCGCAGGTGGAGGAAGCGAAGGTCGCGCTCGACCGGCGGTTCGGTGGCGAACGACTCACCCGACGACCATCCGGCCGGCGCGCCGGCGTAGACCGGATCGACCGCCAGCCGCAGCCGGATCGCCTCGAGCAGGCCAGGCGCCTTCATGCGATGGATCTTGCGCAACGCCACCGCGAACGGTGCTTCGCCGATCACCCGCCGCTGCATCGCGAGGTCGGGGTCGAACACTTCGCGCACGATCTGGCGCACGCGCGCGACGAGCCACCCGATCGAACGCACGAAGCGCCACAGGAACAACAGTGGCAGCAGCAGCACGCGGCCGTGCGACAACCGGCGCCGGTGGAACCGCAGCGGGTTGAAGCTGCGTTCGTGCTTGGGCAGTTCGTGCACCGGGCGCGTGCCGAAGATCTCGCGCACCATCGTGCGCCGGTCGCGGCGCACGACGTCGAGCACTTCGTCGCCGAACACCGCCGCCAGGTGCCGATCGCGCTCGGCGTCGCCGCCGACGAAGTCGAGCGCCGTGAACTCGGCCGCGGGGTAGCGCCCCGCCAACGCCGTCGAGTCGAGCTTCTGCGCCAGCGTGCGACCGCCGCGCGGATCGCGCCGCCGCTGCAGCCAATCCTGCATCGCCGCCCGTTCCTCGGGTCGCGCCGCGTCGAGCTGGGCCAGCGGGATGCAGTAGCGGTTGTAGCCGGCGATGCGTTTGGCGGCTTCGACGGCGATGCTCTCGGTGATGAAGCTGAACCACAGGTACGGCCCGGCCAGGATCGAGCCCTGGTCGAGGCGCAGCGTGCGCAGCCGCTTCTTCGTCTTCTTGTCGGTGTGCAGCAGTCGTTCGCGCAGGTTGACCAGCGACTGGTTCGCCAGCAGTTGCTCGGTCGTCTTGACGTCGCCCTCGTGCAAGGGTGCGCCATCGAGGAAGTGCAGGTAGAGCAACGCCACGCGATTGGCTTCGAAGCGCAGCCACTCCGGCGTCTCGGGGTCGTCGACGGGAACGCCGGTGCGCACGCTGGCCAGCTGCGCGCGCAACAGTCGCTGCGCCTGCTTTGCCTCGTCGCCGTCACCGAACACGCGCTGGGCCAGGAACGCGGTGTCGACGCGCTCGAAGCGAAGCTTGTCGCGCTCGACCTGCGACAGGAAGTGCGCCTCGCTGGTCAGTCGGTAGGCGGCGCTGGCCTGGCCAGCCAGGCGCTTCAGCCAGTAGCCGAGACTGACGAGCCCAAGGCACACGGCCCCGACGATCAACAGCCCTTTGGAGAACGTGCCCAGGCCGAGCAGCGAGAACACGCCTCCGAACAGGATCAGTCGAACCGCCGGCCGCTGCGTCGCTTTCACCAGCGCCGTCGCCACGCGGTCGAGGATCTGCGGCCCGGTGACGATGCCGTGCAGGTCGGCGAAGAACAGCATGCGTCCGTGCCACCCTTCCACCCATTCGGCGATGCGGCGGCCGAGTTGCACGATGCGTTCTTCGGCGGTCGCCGGCAACGGATGCACGGCCAGCCGCCGGATGATCGGCAGCCAGCGCACTGGCACCGACGACAGCACGCGGATCACGCGATCGAGCGACGAGATGTCGGCGGGACGCAGCCAGCGCCCCACGTCCTGCGGCCGCAGCGCCCACAAGAACTCGATCGCGTCGGCGATCGGGATGTCGCGCGCGCCCGCGGTCGGCACGCGCGCGGGTGCATCGTCCAACTGCATCGACGCCGCCGCTTCGCGCACCACGGCGCAGCGTGCGCGCAGCACTTCCGCGCGTTCGCCCAACGGCAACAGCGCGACCAGTTCGTGCTCGCGCCGCAATGCCGCGAACAGCAGGTCGCGCAGATCCTCCTCGTCGACGCCGCGGCCGATGTCGGCGGCGGCCGGCACGAACACGAACTCGCGGTTGAGGATCTGGGCGAAGCGCGCCACGAGGCCATCGAGCCCGCGCACGAGGAACAACAGCAGGCGCGCCGACCGCAGCAGCGGCCGCAGCATCTGCACGTAGCGCGCCGCCCACGTCACTCGCAACAAGCGCACCGCCCGCAACAGCAGCACACTCTCGACTCCGCCCGGCAAGTCGTTGCCCGGCAGCAGAATCAGCACCGCCGGCACTGCCGGCACGAGGTCGGTGACAGCGTTGCGCAGGAACCACGACCACCGCGCCGGGTGCAGCGCCAGTTCGAACACGAAGTCGGCGACGAAGAACAGGCACGCTAGCGCATCGATCCAATGCAGCACATCCAGCTGGCCTTCCGTCAGCGACGGCAGCAACGTCCACTCGAGCACCAGCGTCGTCAGCACCACCAGCAACAGCACGAAGTTGGTGGTCTCCACGAACGCCACACCGCGCCGGCCGATGCGGGCTTCGAGCCGCTTCGCCAACTCGCGATCGTCGGCGGCGCGCAGCAGGCGACGCCCCAGGTGCCGGCACACGCGCGAACCCGTGGCCTTGCCCATCGCCGCGACCACGCGGCCGCTGCACGCGAGCAACTGCACCTGGTGCGCAAGCGGCAGTTCGTCGATCGCCGTCGACAGCGCCGCGAAGCGTTCGCCTACTTCCTGCTCGACTGCGCTCGACGCCCCCACGCGAGCGATCCCTGCGGCGATCGCCTCCCCAGCCTGGCGCACGATCTCGGCCTCGCCGGCCATGACGGCCTCCGCCTGCACTTCGGCGAGGTCGCACAACACGCCGGCGTCCGGTGTCGTTTTCGCCAGCGAACGCACTCGCGCCAGCAGCCAATCCACGCGCGTCGCCGCGAACTCCGCCGCCAGCGTCGCATCCGGCTCGCACTGGCCGAGCCACCGCAACTCGCTCGCCTGCAGCTCCTGCTGGACCTGGCCGTGCCCGGCGAGCCGCACCCGCTGCGCCGCCAATGCCGCCGCCGTCTGGGCTGGCGCCGTGACGGGTGCGTGCAGCAGCGCGCGCAACGCTGCTTTGGACGGCGCATCGGTCGACTTCATGAACGCGCAGGCAGGGTGCCGGGGATGCTAGGCAACCTCGCACGCGCGAGCACGGACGTTCCCGCGACCGGCCGCGATCACCAGGGGCGGCCGAACTGCACGAGACCAGGCGGCTCTTCGCCCAGATACTCGATCGACAACCGCCGCGACGCGCCGCGCGGCAGATCGGCCGTGGCTTCCAGTCGCGTGATCATGCCCGTTGCCTCGTCGCACAGGAGCCACGCGTCGCGCAGCCGAACGCGCCCATCCGCGCGCTTGCGGGTCGCCTGCACGCGCAACACCGAATGGCCGCTGCTGTCCACTTCGCGGCCCACGGTGGCGAGTTCGAAGTCCCCCGGCAACCGCTGCACCAGGTCGTGCACGTCGAGGTAGCCGAGATCGATCGAATCGCCGAACGCCTGCAGCAGTCGCTCGCGTTCGGCCAACGGCCCCGAGCGACGGAACATCCCATTCGCCGACAAGCCCCAGATCTCGGTGCCGTCGCAACCGAGCTGGAACTCGCCGAGCTGCAGTGGCCCGAAACCAAGCGTGCCGCTCACGCGGAACCGGCTGCCAGGGCTCGTCACCAACGCGAACTCGTGCCGCATCACTTCCTTGTCGGCCGAGTCGGAAGCATGCGCCACGACCCGGAACCGCCGCGCCACGTCGCGCGCGAGCTGGTCTACCGCACGTTGCACCGCGGCTTCGGCGGTCGGCAACGACGGCGGCGACGCCAACCACAAACCGACGCAGGCGAGCACCAACGCCGCCAGCAGCATGGGCAACCACCGGCGCTTCGTCTCGCCCGCGGCGTCGATGCGTTCGAGGATGCCGGCGACCCGGCTCTCGCGCGCCGCGGCGTCCTGGCTGTGCATCGCGCGCAGCAACCCGTGCAGGAACCGCTGGTCGGCGAGCCAGGCGCGCGCCTCCGGCGGCGTCGCCGCGGGCGCCGGACCGTCGGCAAGCGTGTCGTCGAGTTCGCGCCAGGCGTCGGGCACGAGCTCCCGGCCCTTCGGCTCACCCGCAACACCGTCGTCGTGCTCTTCGTGGTCTTCGTGGTTCACGCGACGTCTCCGGTCGGCAACTTGGTCTGCAGGCAACGGTGCAACAGCGCGCGGCCACGTTGCAGATGCTTCTTCACCGCTTCGAAGCCGATGCCGAGCTTCTCGGCGATCTGCTTGCAGTGCATGCCGTGTTCGTAGTGCAACTGGATCGAGTCGCGCTGCGGGCCGGTGAGGTGGCCAAGGCAAGCGCGCAACGCATCGAGCTTCTCGTCGAAGGTGTCGCCCTGCAGCGTGGCGAAGTCGCGGAAGCCCTCGTCGATGCGGGTCAGCACTTCTTCGTCGCAGTAGTGCACGCGCGACCGGCCGAGGCGCCGCCGATGGTTGAGCAGCAACTTGCCGGCGATGCCGCGCACCCAGGGGCCGAACGGCAGCTTGCGGTCGTAGCGGCCGAGGATCTTCCAGGCGACGAGGAAGGTCTCCTGCAGCACGTCCTCGGCGGCGACGCTGTCGCGCAGACTGGCGAGCAGGAACGCGCGCACCGAATCGATGTGCTCGCGGGTCAGGATTTCGAACAGGTCGCGGGGCTCCACGGCCCTCCCATTGTCCGCGGGCCCGGCCCCCGGGACAGGGGATTGTCCGGCCGGTGCGATTCGAGCCCCGCTCCCCCCCAGGGCGCCCCCCCAGGGGCCACTCCACCACGCCTTCGCATGGACTTCTCGGCACGTCGCCCGCTCTAACTAGGACCCCGTGCGCACCGCCGCCTACGTCTACACCGGCTGGCATCCGATCGCCGAGCGCGACACCACCTTCCATCCCGGGTTCACCGAATGGGAACTGGTGCGCGCCTGCACCCAGCGCTTCCCCGGCCATCGCCAGCCGAAAGTGCCGCTGCTCGGCGCCTACGACGACAGCGATCCGCTGCAGTTCGGCGCGCGCCTCGAGCTCGCCCACGAACACGGCGTCGACGCCTTCGTGTTCGGGGTGTTCTGGTGCCGCGGCAAACGCGTGTTCGAGCGCGGCCTCGACCACGGCTTCCTCGGCGGCCCGGCCGGCAACCGCCTGCCGTTCGCATGCATGTGGGCGAACCGCATGCCGCGCCGCGTGCTGCCGGTGACGCGCCGTGACCAGCCCGTGCTCGATCCCGCCCGCGCCGTGCCGAGCGACGTCGACGACTTCGTGCGCTTCGTCGCGATGCTGGCGGTGAACTACTTCGCGCGCCCCAACTACGTCACCGTCGCCGGCCGCAGCTACCTGTCGATCTTCGACTCGACCTTCTTCGTCAAGGAACTCGGCGTCGACGGCGCGCGCGCGGCGATCACCGCGGCCCGCAGCTGGCTGCGCGACCACGGCCATCGCGACCTGCACCTCGCCGCGATAGAACCCAACGCCGAAGCACTGCCGCTGGTGCGCGCGATCGGCTTCGACAGCGTCACGCACTACGTGCTGCTGCCGGACTGGAAGGGACCGTTCCAGCAGGACTATCGCGAGTACGCAACGTTGCGGGCATCGCAGTGGGCGTCGTTCAGCGAACGCTCGGGGCTGCCCTACATGCCCGCGGTGGCGCCGGGCTGGGACGCCAGTGCGCGCGGTGCCGACTTCGGTGACGCGCGGCCCGACAAGTATCCGTGGTGGCCGGTGGTCACCGGCGAGCATCCCGAGCACTTCGCGGCGGCGTTGCGGCGCGCGCGCGCATTCCGGTCGCCGGTCGGCAGCATCGACGATCCGCTGGTGCTGGTCGCGTCGCTCAACGAATGGAGCGAAGGCCACTACCTCGAACCCGACGAACGCTTCGGCTTTGGCTGGCTCGATGCCGTGCGCAGCGCGCGCTGAACCAGCCGCGAAGTCTCAGCGGTTGCCGACGAACGCGATCGCATCGATCTCGACGCAGAGACCGTAATGCAATCGCCCCACCGGCACCGCCGCGCGCGCCGGCCGGTGGTCGCCGAAGAACTCGGCGTAGGCCGCGTCGAAATCGTCCCAGTCGTCCTCGCTGCGCAACCACGCGCTGACCTTCACGACATCGGTCAGCTTCGCCCCCGCCACTTCCAACGCCGCCTGCAGGTTGCGCAGGGTCAGGGTCGTCTGCTCGCGCACCGGCATGTTGGGATCCGGATCGACCCCCTGGCGGATCGGCAGCTGCCCCGACACGAACACGAATCCCCCGGCCGCCACGGCGTGCGAATAGTGCCCCCCGGGAGCGACCCCGAAGGCGTTGGAACGGTGATACCGGGGCGTGGCGTGGGTCATGTGGCGGCGGGGGTGTCCTTGGCAACGCAGTATCACCGCGGCGCCCGTGGAGTCACGTGCATGGCAACGCAGCCGCCGTATGTTCGCGCCGTGGCCAAACGCCGGACGCCGAGCCCGAAGAGGAAACGCAGCTCGCGCCTGGTGAAGCCCTGGTGGGCCGACCTGCCGACCGAGGAACTGCTCGACGTTCGCCTGTGCGACCTCGAACTGCGCCTCGAAGGCACGGCGCTGCAGGCGCGCGTCGATCGGCTGCACGACGAACTCGGCCGCGCCGGCCTCGTGTTCCGACCGTACGTGTGGCTCGCTACCGACTGGTTCACGCCCGAAGGCTCGACCGGCTTCGCGATCCCGTTCTGGCTGGCGCACCGGCGGCTCGCGCGGCTCGAGCACGCGCAGATGTTCGAGGCCGAGGGCGCCACGCACGAACAGTGCATGAAGCTGCTGCGGCACGAGGCGGCGCACGCGTTCGACAACGCCTACCTGCTGCACTGGCGCGACGACTGGCGCGCGACGTTCGGCCGCTACAGCGATCCGTACCGCGTCGCCTACCAGGTCAGTCCGACCAGCAAGCAGTTCGTGCAACACCTCGGTTGGTGGTATGCGCAGAGCCATCCGGCCGAGGACTACGCCGAGAGTTTCGCGGTCTGGCTGACGCCGGGCTCGCGCTGGCAGACCGCCTACGCCGGTTGGCCGGCCTTGAAGAAGCTGCGCGTGCTCGACCGCATGCTGCACGACGTCGGCGACCTGAAGCAGGAAGTGCACAGCAACGACCGGCCAGGTTCGGTGCGCAGCGCGCGCATGACGCTGCGCGAGCACTACCGGCGCAAGCAGGCCGGCTACGCCCCCGGCGACGGCGCCCGCTTCGACCGCGAACTGCAGTCGGTGTTCGCCACCGCCGAGTCGACGACGCGCCGCGCCGCCGCGGCCGCCTTCCTGCTGCGGGAACGCACGGCCCTGCGCGCGAAGGTCTCCCGCCTCACCGGTCTGCATCGCTACGTCGTCGACCAGGCCCTGCAAGCGCTGGCGCAACGTTGCCGCGAACTGGATCTGCGCGTGCATCGGCCCGTGGCAGAGGCGAAACTTGGCGCGGCGGTACTGGCGACGATGGCGACGATGGCGCTCGCGCGTGGGCACCGCCCGAGATTTCGACGATGAAGAAACTGCGCGTGCTGGTCGCGATGCACGAGGAAGTCGTTCCCCCGCCCGACGCGGCGAAGCTGCCGGCGAAGGAGACGTGGGAGTACCAGATGGAACTGGCGGTGACGGAGGCGCTGCGCTCGCTCGGGCACGACGTGCATGTGCTCGGTGTCGGCGACGAGCTGCGCCCGATCCGCGACGCGATCACCGAGCAGAAGCCGCAGATCGTGTTCAACATCGTCTCCTACTTCCACGACGTGGTCGCCTACGAGGCGCACGTGGTGAGCTTCCTCGAACTGTGCAAACAGCCGTACACCGGCTGCAACCCGCGTGGGATCACGCTGGCCGGCGACAAGGCGCTCACCAAGCAGATCCTGGCCTGGCACCGCATCCCGCACCCGGCGTTCGCGGTGTTCCCGCTGCGTTCACGCAAGGCGAAGCTGCCCTCGCGCATGACGTTCCCGGTGATCGTGAAGGCCACCAGCGAACACGGCAGCGCCGGAATCGCGCAGGCTTCGGTGGTGCACAACGACAAGGAACTGGCGGAGCGGGTGGAGTTCTTGCACCGCACGCTGCAGGGCGACGTGGTGGTCGAGCAGTACCTGCCGGGGCGCGAGTTCACGGTGAGCGTGCTCGGCAACGAACGGCTGGAGTCGTTTCCGATCTGGGAGCTGTGGTTCGACAAGCTGCCGGAGGGCAACGAGTCGATCGCGACGTCACGGGTGAAGTGGGACGAGGGCTACCAGAAGCGGATTGGGTTGCGCACGGCGCGGGCGCGCGATCTGTCGCCCGAGGTGGAGCAGCACATCCATGCGATTGCACGGCGGACCTACCGGGCGCTGCATCTGTCGGGGTATGCGCGGATCGATCTGCGGATGGATGCGCAGGGGCGGGTGTTTGTGATCGAGGCGAACGTGAACAACGACCTGTCGCCGGGTGAGGACTTTCCGGAGTCGGCGTTGTTTGCGGGGGTGGACTATGCGCAGTTGCTGCAGCGCATTCTCAACACGGGGCTCGCCTACAAGCCGGCGTGGATGGTCGAGTGACTA
>SXGT01246762.1_pt1 | contig 23808 bp, 17 predicted proteins | sample 3176221 | NCBI WGS metagenome assembly SXGT01 (sample SAMN11356862, study PRJNA531348) | freshwater metagenome | isolation source: freshwater sample F1-120 | place: China: Fuxian Lake, Yuxi | collected 2017-12-25
CCGACGCCTACGAGGGCGCCCCCACCCCGGCGACGACCTACATGGCCGTGGCGGTGAAGAGCGGCGCCTTTGCCATGATGCTCCGGGTCCTCCTGACCTGCTTCGGCGACCCGGCCTCCATGTCCTGGTCGACCGGCTGGCCCCCCATCCTCGCCTGGATCGCGGTCCTCACGATGACCGTGGCCAACCTGATCGCGGGCCGCCAGGAGTCGGTCAAGCGCATGCTCGCCTACTCGAGCATCGCCCACGCCGGCTACCTCCTGGTCGGCGTGGTGGCCACGATGAGGGTGCCCGCGGAGGGGAGCTCGAGCGTCCTCTTTTATCTGCTCACCTACACGGTCTCCACCGCCGGGGCCTTTGGCACCCTCATCCTCTGCGGGCGCCACGGCGCCGAGGCTGTGAGCTTCGAGGATCTGGCGGGCATCGGGAGGCGCCACCCCGCGGCGGCCCTGCCCTTCTCTCTCTTTCTCCTCTCGCTCATGGGTTTTCCTCCCACGGCGGGCTTCTTCGGGAAGTGGTTCCTGTTCAGGGCGGCGATGGACGGGGGCTTTACCTGGCTGACCATCATCGCCTTCCTCAACAGCGTCCTCGGCGCCTATTACTACCTCCGCGTCCTGGTCTACATGTACATGCGGGAGCCCGCGGCCGGCGCGCCCGTCGCGACGCCCATGCGCTCCGGCTACGTCTCCACGGCCCTGGTGGTGAGCGCCATCCTGGTGATCCTCCTGGGGGTCCTTCCCAGCCTGCCCCTGGACATGGCCGTCAAGGCCGCGGCGGCCTTCGGGGGCTGAGGTGGGTCTTCGTACGCTCGTCGTCCTGGCTCTGGCCTCGAGCGTCGCCTGCAAGGACAAGGAGCCTCCCAAACAGAACCCTTTGCCTGCTCCGTCGGCCTCTGCCTCCGCTTCGGTGGCCCCCTCGGCCTCGGCTCCCGCCGAGCCGACCAATCCTTATACGGCGGACAGGATCGAGAGCGTCCTCAACCCGACCAAGCTCCCCACGTACACGGGCCCCACGGGCTCGATCGAGGGCACCATCTCGGTCCGTGGGCCGGCCTCTCCCAGGGTCACGAGGGACTACAAGAGGTGCCCTGACGGCGAGTCGATCTACGCCCCGGCCTTCAGGGAGGGCCCACCGATCGGCCCCCATCGAGCTCTGGGCGACGCGATCGTGGCCATCACGGGATACGAAAAATTCGTCCCTCCCAAGGACGACCACGTCAAGATCGCCTTCGATGGGTGCGGCTACACGACGAGGACCGCTCTCCTGACCTTCGGTCAGCGCCTGGAGGTCCTGAACAAATCCACCAGGCAGATGATCGCCCCTGACATCGAGGGCACCCCGATGGTGGCGCTCATGCTGGTGGCTCCCCACTCGACCTCCTCGGCCAAGCTCTACCCCCCCCGCCCTGGCCGCTTCCGCCTGATCGATCGAGGGGTGCTCGGCTACATCAGCGTCGACGTCTACGTGATGATGCAGCCCCTCCACGCGGTCTCCAGCACGGATGGGCGCTTCAGGATCGACGGGGTCCCGCTGGGCAAGGTCACGGTCAACGCGGCTCACCCTGCCTTCAGCGGCGACGCGGAGTCCACCGTGGATGTGCAGCCCAACGTGGTCCACAAGGTCGACCTGGTGCTCACCTACGCTGGAGAGGGCGACGCAGGAGCCCCCTCGGCCGACTCGGGCCCGCTCAAGCCCGCGCCCCGCCCTGGCTCCAAGATCCACTGAGACCTCACCCCCGCCGTACCAAGGCTTTTGCGCCTCTTCCCCCTCTCCCACGCAGGCCTCGAAAATACCGTGGCGCGGTAGAGGGGGCTCACTATTGGAGCAAGACGACAGGTAAGCTGGCGCCCATCTCGAAGGGCTGGTCTCCGCGATTCTGTGTGTCGCCCAGCCCGAGCTCGCCCATATCATTGTCGCCCCAGCACTTGACGGTACCATTGTCGAGGCGCGCGCAGGTGTGGGAGTCGCCCGCGGTGATCTGGAGCGCGGTTCGTCCTGGACCCAGGTCCACCACGGGCAGAGACGCGCCCATCTGCCCGGGCTGGTCTCCGCGACTCTGTGTATCGCCAAGTCCGAGCTGTCCGCTGCCGTTCCAACCCCAGCACTTGACAGTGCTGTTGTCGAGACGGGCGCAGGTGTGCTCCGAGCCCGCGGTGATCTGGAGCGCGGTCCTCCCGGGTCCCAGGTCCACCGCGAGCACATTGGCGCCCATCTGTCCGGCCTGGTCTCCGCGAGCCTGTCTGTCACCAAGACCGAGCTGGCCCCCGTTGTTGTAGCCCCAGCATTTGACGGTACCGTTGTCGAGACGAGCGCAGGTGTGGTAGTCGCCCGCGGTGATCTGGAGTGCAGTGCGGCCTGGTCCCAGGTCCACAAAAGGCAGATTTACCCCCATTTCCAGAGCTTCATCTCCGTAATCCCTCGTATTACCGAGTCCGAGCTGCCCGTTGAGGTTGTAGCCCCAGCACTTGACGGCTCCGTTGTCGAGACGAGCGCAGGTGTGGCGTTGGCCCGCGGTGATCTGGAGCGCGGTCCTCCCGGGTCCCAGGTCCACAACGGGCAGATTGGTCCCTATCTCTCCAGGTTGGGCTCCGCGACGCAGCGTGTCGCCAAGCCCGAGCTGACCGCTGTTATTGTAGCCCCAGCACTTGACGGTGCCGTTGTCGAGACGGACGCAGGTGTGCTCGGCGCCTGCGGTGATCTGGAGCGCGGTTCGTCCTGGACCCAGGTCCACCGCGGGCAGACTGGCCCCCATCTCGTTGGGTTGGTCTCCCCGATTCATCGTGTCACCGAGTCCGAGTTCACCTGAGTCGTTATCGCCCCAGCACTTGACGGTACCGTTATCGAGGAGCGCGCAGGTGTGGGAGTAGCCCGCGGTGAGTTCGATTGTCCTTCGGCCTGATCCCAGGTCCACCATGGGCAGGGAGGCGCCCATCTGCCCGGGTTGGGCTCCGCGATTCTGCGTGTCGCCAAGTCCGAGCTGGCCCGCGCCGTTCTGGCCCCAGCACTTGACCGTGCCGTCGCCGAAGCTCGCGCAGGTGTGGGAGCGGCCCGCGGTGAGCTGCGGCATGGAGGACACCCCCGCATCGCCGCCGTCCGAGGGACTGGCCGTGTCCGAGGCATCCCCGGTATCGCCTGCTTCCGCCTCGGGCATGGCGGTGTCGCCTGCTTCCGCCTCGGGCACGCCGGTATCGACGGGCCCTGCCTCGCTCACGCCCGACCCCGGCGGGTCCCCTGGCAATACACAGCCCTCCGGGCTCGAACACGCGTTGGGATCGACCACGGCCGAGACGCACTTTCCGACGTAGTTGCATGTCGTATCCTCCGAGCACACCACGCCCTCGCAGGCCAGCCACAGGACCACCGGAACGCGGAGCCGGGTGTGAGGAACGAACGAGAGCTTCCGCCTCGCCACGATGCACCCCTTGGAGTCCGCATCCGTGCACTGGGCAGGGTCCCGGCCCACGCCCAGCACGACCCGAAGGGTCAGAGGCTCGTCCTTGCTGCCTCCGGGCGTGACCACCAGGTCACCCAGAAGGCCATCGGAGAGCCAGGGCTCACTGTAAATAACCTGGGGCACCGTTCCAGGAAGGATACGACCGCTGGTGCTCGACCACATGGCCATCGTCACCTTGTCCCGATAGGGCACGTTGGTCCGCACGACGAGGGTGATCTGCGTGGGATCCTGGCAGGAGGCGACCGAGGCCACCAGCACCAGACCAAGGACCGCCAGCCTGCGAAGGGTGAGCGACATCCCCTCAGGATAACAGGCGCGAATCGGCCAGCTACACCTTCCAAACAACCTAAATGCGAGAGGCTGATTCAGGGCTACCGGTAGCGTTCGCTTCCAGTGCGAGGTCAATGTCTGGAGGGCAGCGCAGTCGGGTCTGATATACGGGAGGTCAAGGACTGGAGGCTCGGGGCTCGGCGTCTGAAGGTCCCCAAGTCAGGGGCTGAGGGTCCACCCGTCGATGTCTGATACTAAGTTTACGTCAGTTTGTCCGCTTTGACTGCTGCCTTGTTCCTGCTCCCGTCGAACCCCGCAATGGACTGCACCAGGCGACATTCGGCATCCATGTGCTTCGTTGACGAGCGAATCCTTGTCGAGGTGCCCACTTTGGGCCACGCTCAATCCCTATGCGCCCGCCTGAGGAGATCACACCATGGATGAACGGCGAGGAGTTGGAGCGTTGGGCTCGCGACGCCCCGACCAAGGAGCTGTACCAACGCCGGTTGGCGATCTGGTGGACGGCCTGTGGCAACCACGCCCCGGAGATCGCGCATCTACTCCAGACCACGCCCCGGACGGTACGCCGATGGATCCAAGAGTACAACGCGGGCGGCCCTGCGGCGCTGGAGAGCGTGAATCTCGGCGGGCGCCGATGGGCCTACCTGTCCGAAGCCCAGGAGCGCGCGGTCTTGGCGAGCTTGCGGTCGCGAGCTCGCGCCGGACGCCTGGTGACCGCAGAGGAGCTACGCGCCAAGGTCGAGACTCACGTGGGTCATGGCGTCTCCGACGAGTACCTGTACAGCTTGTTGCGCCGTCACGACTGGCGAAAGGTCCAGCCACGCCCACGTCACGTGAAGGCCAAACCTGCGGCCCAGGAGGCGTTTAAAAAAACTTCCCCACGCTCGTGCAACGCCTGATCGCGGACGCGCCCCGACACATGCGGCCGTGCCTGCTCTTCGAGGACGAGGCGCGGTTCGGCCGCATCAGCACGGTTCGCCGCTGCTGGGCACCGTCGGGCATGCGCCCACGTGTCGGGTATCAGCAAGTGCGTGTCTACCGCAACGCCGTGCTCGCGGTCAGCCCGTCCGACGGACGCATCAGCGCCCTCGTGGTGGCCGGCGCCGTCGACCACCACGTGATGAACTCCTTCCTGCTCGAGACCAAGGTCCGCTTTCCTGGGCGCTACTGCATCCTGTTCCTCGATGGCGCAGGCGCCCACATCAGCCACGATCTCGTCGTACCGCCGGACATGCATCTGGAGCTGCTGCCCACGTACAGCCCGGAGCTCAACCCGGTTGAGTCCGTGTGGGACTATGTGCGCGAACACTACTTCGCCAACCGCATACTCGCGACTATCGGACGGGTCGAGAACCGCCTCTGCCAAGCCTTCCGGGATCTGGACATGGACCCTCGCCTGGTGCAGTCCATTGCGGGGTTCGACTGGATCTATGCAGCAGTCAAAGCGGACAAACTGACGTAAACTTAGTATGAGACAGGACATGTGGGGTCTGCTGCGGCGCTCCGAGCGCCACGGCGCCGAAGGCCTTGGCCAGCTCCTGCGCCGACTGGAAGCGCTGAGCCAGATCGTGCGCCAGCGCCCGCTCGAAGAACACGTCGATCGGCGCGGGCAGATCCGGCACGACCGAGGAGGGCGGCGGGCTCCTGTCGGTGCACACGCGGACGATCACATCCCCGATGTCGGTGCCGGGAAACGGCAGCTCCCCGGTCACCATCCTGTAAAGGATGACGCCCACGGACCACAGATCGCTCCTTTGATCCACCGCCCTCGAGTTCCTCATCTGCTCCGGGCTCATGTAGTGAACCGAGCCGAGCAGTATCCCCGACGCGGTGTCAGCCTGGGCGTCGCCGATCTTGGTCGCCTTGACGATCCCGAAGTCCAGTACCTTGATGACCTCCTCGTCATCCTTGTGGGCAAGGAAAATATTGGCCGGCTTGAGATCTCGATGGACGAGCCCCGCCTTGTGAGCGGTGCGCAGCGCCGTGCAGATCTGGGTGACGATCCTGGCCGCGGTCGACACCGACAGCCGCCCTTCACGCTTGATACAGGCCGCCAGGCTCTCGCCCCGGAGCAGCTCCATGACGATGTAGGGCGTCTCGCCCTCCAGGCCATAATCGAGGATCTGCACCACGTGCTGGCTGTCGAGATGGGCGGCCACCCTGGCTTCACGCTCGAACCGGCTCCTGGCCTCGGAGGACTGCACCAACGTCGGGTGCATGAATTTCACGGTGACATCGACATCGAGATTGTGGCAACGGGCGATCCAGATCGAGCCCATGCCCCCGCGAGCAAGGGCGCTCACCAGCGCGTACCGCCCCGCGACGACGACTCCCTCCCTCGGCTCGAACATCGATGGTTCCCCGGCATTTATCGGTCAGTCACACCTCGCGTGCAACCTAAATGCGGAAAGACAATTGAGGGTTACCGGTAGCGCTCGCTCCACTTGGTCGACGCCCCGACTCTCCACGTGCGAGGCCCAGCTCCTCGCAAACCTCCGCGACCTACCTGCGGAAGCCTTTCTCGAAATCCCACTCGCGGAGGTCGACCTGGAGCCCTCGCCCTCGCTCTTACGCGGCCTGGAAGGCGTCGACGGCATCACGGAGAGCTCATCGCAAGGCCTGGCGCCAAGCTCTGCCTGAAGCTCGATGAGCCCCAGGAGAGCGCGGCCGTTCCCCTCGACGCTTTCGAGCGGCCACAGCCGCCAGTGGTGCTAAATTCGTACGTCCCATGCTCCACCGAACCCCCCGGGTCGCCTTGGTCCTGATCACGTTCACCTCCGTGGTGATCGCAACGTCCTACGGCTGCGGAGGCAGCGGCGACGTGCCCTCCGAGGCGGACGGCAGCGACCTCACCGAGGGCGGTCCGATCAGCCTCCAGGACAGCGCTCCCGTCCCGACCGACGGCGCGCGCGACAGCGCTCCCGCCCCGACCGACGGCGCGCGCGACAGCGCTCCCGTCCCGACCGACGGCGCGCGCGACAGCCAGGTCGGCACGGACTCGAGCGTCGACACCGGCGTCGACACCGGCGTCGACACCGGCGTCGACGCGGACGCGGACGCGGCCGTCGTCCCGCCCCCGGGGCCCCTCTGGCCCGGCTACGTCGACTACGACATCAACCACATCCTCTCGACGGGGCAGAGCAACGCGACCGCGAACAGCGCGAACCCGGTCCTCACGACGACCCAGCCCTACACGAACATCATGTTCAACGCCGGCCCCCACGTCGGCGCGAACCCGACCTCGTTCATCCCGCTGATCGAGGGGGACAACAACGTCGAGACGATGGCCTCCGGCATGGCCAACCGCGTCACGCAGTTCGCCCTGGATACCTTCGAGTTCGGCGTCAGGCCAGGCTACCCGACCAAGCACGACGTCCTGGTGAGCAACCACGCGCGCAGCGGGTGGACCTACTGGTGCCTCCGCAAGGGGGGCTGCACCTACAAGGCGCCGCCGGTCCCGTTCGCGGACGCGATGGGCCAGGTCGCCAGGGCCAAGATACTCGCCTCCGCCGCCGCCAAGACCTACGTCGTGCGCGCCGTGACCACGATCCACGGGGAGAGCGAGCACACGAGCTACTGCGGTTGCACCACCCCTCCACAGAACCCCGAGTTCCCCATCGACGGGACCGACGGCACGTTCCGAACCATAAGGGACTACGCCGACGGGCTCATCGAGTGGCAGCGCGACTACGAGACCGAGGTCAAGGCGATCACCGGCCAGGCCGAGCCCGTTCCGCTCTTCGTCTCCCAGATCAGCGGGTGGAACAACAGCCGCTACAGCAGGGTCCCCAACTTCCAGCTCGACGCGCACAAACGGTCGGCCGGAAAGGTGATCCTCATCGGCGCCTCCTACCCCTTCCAGTTCCGCACCGACTGCCTCCACTTCACCGCCGACAGCCAGCGGCGCCTGGGCGAGTACTTCGCCAAGGTCTACGCCAAGGTCGTCTTCCAGGGCGAGGCGTGGGAGCCCGTCCGGCCCCGGCAGATCACGCGCGCCGGCAACGTCATCACGGTGCGCTACCACGTGCCGGCCCCCCCGCTGGTGCTCGACACGGTCCGCGTCACCAACCCCGGGCAGTTCGGCTTCGAGTACGTCGACTCGAACGGCGAGATCGCGATCACCAACGTCGTCATCTCGGCGCCCGACACGGTCACCCTCACCCTGGCGTCCACGCCGACGGGTACGGGCAAGAAGCTACGCTACGCCCAGAACCAGATCCCGAGGAGCTGCGTCGGCCCGGGGACGCTCAACGCCGGCGGGGCGCGAGGGAACGTGCGCGACTCCGACGGAACCGTGTCCCGGCACGGGTACGACCTGCACAACTGGGGCATCATCTTCGACGAGAACGTCCCCTGAGCGCGAGCGTTCGCGTGTAGCTCCGGCACCCCGGGGGGAACATCTGCTCATGAGATTGACCGATGCGTCTCGCCGTGCTTCTCGTCGCGCTCCTCCTCGTGCTCACGGGATGCGCGAGCGCGGACGCAAGAAGCGTGATCGTGCTCGAAGCGTGGTCTCTGGGGACGGATCATGCGCCCCCTTCGCAGGTGCTCCTCCCCGCTCACCTCGATCTGCCGAGGCGTCCTCTGCGGTACACGCTCTCGACCTCGGTGGATCTCGCCCCGGAGCTGCGTGGACAGGTCCTCACCCTGGCCGTACCGCTCCTCCAGGCGCCCGTCCATCTCGAGGTCGACGGAGCCCCTGTTCCTCCGCTGGGCGGCGAAGCTCCGGCGGGGTACCGCACGGCCGGGCACCACGCGTTTCGATTGCCTCCTTCGATGACGGACAGGGCGGCGCTCCACCTGGTCCTCCACGTCGATCACGGCTGGACGCAGAGCGCCTGGATCGACGTTGCGCCAAGGCTGTCTCCCACCCCGGATGGGGATCGCGGCTCCCGTGCCCTGCGGGGGTTGAACCAGATCAGCGCGACGGTGGCCTCTGGGACGCTCGTCACCGTCGGGGCCATTTACCTCGCCCTCTTTCTCCTGGCCAGGCGGCGCACGCCCCACGGCTGGTTTGCCATCCAGGCGTTCTGTGCAAGCTACAACGGGGCCTTCGTGCTCGGGCTCACGGCCTGGCTCCTTGGACCGCTCGACATCACGCTCGAGGGTGTCGTCGCCTGCGTCGCGGGCCTGACCGGAGTGCACTTTACCCACGCGCAGTTTGGCCTCCCCCGGCCGAGCAAGGCGTGGAGCTGGGCTGTGGTGGGGGTGGCTATCGTGGCGGCCCTGACACGCGGACCCTTCTCGGTCGATCGCTGGCTGGGCCCCGTGACCGTGGCCTTTCTCCTCGCGGTCATATTTCACCAGCTGAGGCTCCTGGCATCGCTCGTTCGAGCCCGGCCGCGACCGACGAACGCGACCATCATCCTGGCGTGCTGGGTTGTATTCTCCGTCTTCGCGATACCCGACTTCATGGCGTGGCTAGGTTTCGGGGAGCTGTTCGTCGGCCTGCGCACCTGCAGCCTCGGGCTTTCCATCTACGCGATGCTACAGTCGTTCGCCCTGGGCCGAGAGCACATCCTGTCCTTGGACCGCGCCGAGGCGCTCAACGCCGAGCTGGTCGCCCGTGTGGAGCTCCTCGCGGAGCGCCAGCGGCAGATCGAGGCGCTGAACGGGGAGCTCCGGCGGCAGATCGCGGAGCGATCTCGCGCTTTCTCGGAGTCGCTCGCTCGCCTCGCCGTGCTGCCCGGCGAGCTCTCGCCCAAAACGGTGGTCGCGGGGCGGTACTGCGTCGTCCGCCCGATAGGGAGGGGAGGAATGGGGAGCGTCGTCCTCGTCCGCAGGATCTCGGACGATCGCCTGTTCGCGATGAAGATGCTTCACCAGCAGAGCTCTCTGGAGGTCGTAGCCAGACTTGCCAGGGAGGCCGAGGTGGTCGCCAGGCTCGACCACCCCGGGCTGGTCTCCGTGGTCGACGTCGGGATCTCGGAGCGGGGCGAGCTTTACCTGGTCATGGAATACGTCGCCGGGAAATCGCTCGAGTTGAACCGGGGCCGGTTCGGACAGATCGCCTGGGCGCTTCCGGTCCTGCGGCAGATCGCCGCCGCGCTCTCGGCCATTCATGCCGCGGGGATCGTGCACCGGGACCTCAAGCCCGAGAACGTGCTCCTCACCGAGGACGACACAGTGAAGATCGTGGACTTCGGGATCGCGAGCTTTGGTGGCCTGACGCCCGGCCCGAACCTGACGCGCACCGGGATCATCATGGGGACGCCCCTCTACATCGCGCCCGAGCTCGCGGAGGGCTCGCACGAGGCGCGCCCCCCGAGCGACGTCTACGCCTTCGGGGTCCTCGCCTACGAGCTCCTGACGGGGCTTTCTCCCTTCGAGCGCCCGCCCGTGCTCACCTGCGACGACGCCACCACCTGGCCACGGCCGGTCCCGCTCGGCTCCATCTGCGAGCTGCCCGACGAGCTCGCCAGGATGCTCGACCGGTGCTTCGCCGTCCCGCCCGAGGAGCGCCCCACCTGCACGGATCTGCTCGGGGCCCTCGGGGCTTCGCTCTCGGCCCAGGTGCAGGGCGATAACGCGCGATCGGCCCGTGTGCTATCCCGTGCGGAGGGGATGGGATGAGGCGTTCATGATGGACCTCCACACCAAGATCACCAGGACTCGAAGCGCCGGCCACTCACAGGGGAGGGAACATTCACGGCCAAGATCGCCGAGGCCACGAAAATGACCCCGAACAAGGCAGGGGCGCCGCACCAGGAAGGGAGGTCGTAGTGAGCCTCGATCCCAAGACAAAGGCTCTCCTCGCCGCCGCGCGGCGCCGCGAGCCGACCCCGGAGGCCCCGGACGAGGAATCGCGCAGCACGGCCACGTTCCGCAAGAAGGCCGGTCGAAGAAGCGCTCCCTCGCCCCAGGCCGATCCGGGCCTCGCTCCCGAAGCCAAGGCGCTCCTGGACGCCGCTGCGCCGCACCACGAGCCCACGGCCGAGGACGCGTCGCGCAACTTCGCCGCCCTGGCGCGGAGGCTGGCGGAGGCCCCTCCCCTGGAGCCACCCGCGGCGCCTTCGGGCACGGCGCAGGATCCTGACGCCGGATCTACCTCGTGAACTTCAGGCGGAACGCCGTCCGGTAAATTTCGCGAGCTGGCGCAGCAGCACGCTCAGGATCCGCGATTTCTGGCATTCAGGGGTTTGCCTTGCTCCGAGCGCCGGAGACCGCGGCCTCGGCCTTGCTCTTGCTGCTCGACGTCATGTCGGCCAGCCGCCCTATCGTCCCGAGGAAGAAGGGCTCCGAGAACCCGGCGAGGAAGCCCAGCGTCGCCTCCACCGAAGAACCATGAATATTGAGAATATTGCTCACGCCGAGCCATATCATCACGAGCGCGGCGGTCGCCCCGATCATCGGCTGGAGCAGCAGGAACGAGGCCGAGCGCCGGAGGTGCCGGATGCGCTGCTCGCCGTCCCTCACCTTGATAACCCCGCTCAGCATCGAGCCGATGGCGCCCGCCATCACGGGGAGGAAGGGGCGAGGGCTCATGAAGAACATGCAGGCCCCGAGGAGCAGGTACGCGATGGGTATGAGCTTCCAGACGAAGTGCTGCCATAGCTTGTCGCGCGCGCGGTCGTGGCGGACGCGATCGACCCGCTCGTGGTGCAGGCGGCGGAGGTGCGAGAGCGCGCCCTCGCGGAAGCCCTCGGGGCGAGGCCGGTGGAGGAGCCGAGCGAGCTCGTCGCCCGAGAAGAAGGCGGTCCAGCAGATGTTGGTGACGTCCGTCTTCTCCTTTTCGAGGAGGCAGGTGAGCCCGTCATCGGACAGGAAGGTCCACGACGCGACGCGGAGCTCCTCCGAGAAATCCCATGTATTTTCTCGCCCACGGAGCGTTCTTGCGCTGGACGCCCGGTCCACGAGCTCCTTCGTCGCCGCGATGGGGAGCCCCCCGAGGGACGCCAGCTCCGGGTCGTCGAGTCCCTCGCGGATCCTCTGAAGGAAATCGCGAGCTCGGCTGAGTGCCTTGCCCCGCTCGGGATCGACGAACAGCCATGATCTCGTGGCGAGCTGCCCGTCGATGCTGGAGAGGGCGAGCCCTATGGATTCCTTCAGCTCCTTCCGCGACACCTCGGCCCCTGGCATGCTCAGCACCGCCACGAGGATAGACACCGCCTCGTATCGTTGTGCATTATTTTACTCGAGCCGCCGTCGCTGCAATGCTTCGGGCATGCGCTTCGTGTGGCTCCCCGTGCTCGCCGTCACCTCCCTGTCCTGCGCTGGCACCCCACCGCGGAAGACCCCGACGCAAGCCATGATCGTCCCCTCGGCCAGCCCCGTGGCCGGGGCGTCCATCGGGGGCAAGCCCTGCGCGCTGGCCGCGGACATGCGCTCTCGAGTGCCGAGCAGCGTCCAGGAAGGATATCTCGATAGAGCCCTCCGGGAGATGGAGCGAGCCGACGCGCTCTGCCCGTCCACGGCGCGATCGACCTGGCTCACCAGGCTTCAGGTCCTGCTCGATCTGGGCGAGTTCGCGCGGGCCAGGACGCTGGCCGAGGAGCTCCGAGCTCGCTCCGACCTCACGGCGGCGGAGCGCTCCGCGCTCGCCCTGGCCGCGACGGCGCTCGAGGACGAGGCCAGGCGCGCGCCGCCGGACGAAGAGACCAAGAAGGCCATGGGAGAGCGCCATAGGCGGGCCGACGAGGCCTATCAAAGAGATGACCTCGCGACGGCCAGGAAGGAGTATCGCGCGATCTGGGAGGTGATGAGACCCCAGGGCGAGACGCTCCAGAAGGCGACGCAGGCGGCCCTGGAAGAGGCAAAGGGGGTCACGACGCCCGAGCTGCGACGAAGCTTCGATCGAGCGCTGCACGAGATGGAGGCCGCCAGGGGCAAGGTCGCCCTGGACGCCGCGAACGAGCTCGGAGGGGACGTGAAATCCGTCACGTGGAGCCCGGACGGGAGGTGGCTCGCGGTCGCGGATGGAACCGCCGTCTCGGTGCTCGACGTCCGGAGGTGGCGGGTCACCGCCCGGCTCATCGGGCACAGGGCCCGGGTATCCTCCGTCGTCTTCTCACCCGACGGCAAGACCCTCGCCTCGGGCTCGGGCGACGCCGGGACTTCGAACGACCATACCGTGCGTTTGTGGGACCTCTCCGGAAATCCCCTCCACACCCTCACGGGGCATACGAACTCGATAAACTCCGTGGCGTTCTCTCCGGACGGAAGGACCATAGCCTCCGCCTCGAGCGACCATACCGTGCGTTTGTGGGACCTCTCCGGAAATCCCCTCCGCACCCTCACGGGGCACCTCTCGGACGTGAACTCGGTCGCGTTCTCTCCGGACGGAAAGACCCTGGCCTCGGGCTCGAACGACAGGGTGCAGCTATGGGACCTCTCGGGAAGGCCCCTTCGCACCCTCACGGGGCACCCTCCCTGGTTGCACTCGGTCGCGTTCTCTCCGGACGGAAAGATCCTCGCCTCGAACTCGCTGGAGAACACGGTGCTTTGGGGTTTCTTGGGAGCGCCCCTGCGCACCCTCACGGGACACGTTGGAAATGTCTATTCCATCGCGTTCTCTCCGGACGGAAAGACCCTGGCCTCGGGCTCGAACGACGCGACCGTACGTTTGTGGACCCTCTCGGGAAAGCCCCTACGCACCCTCACGGGGCACACGAGCCTCGTCTATTCCGTGGCGTTCTCTCCGGACGGAAAGACCATAGCCTCGGGCTCTCACGACAGGACGGTGCGCCTCTGGGACACCTCGGGAACGCTCCTGCACGCCCTCGATGGGCGCCGGGAAAAGGTATATTCCGTGGTATTCTCTCCGGACGGAAAGACCCTGGCCTCGGGCACGAACGGGGGAACCGTGCGTCTGTGGGACCTCTCCGAAAAGCCGTTACGCACCCTCAACGGGCATTCGGGCTGGGTGAACTCCGTGGCGTTCTCTCCGGACGGAAAGACCATAGCCTCGGGCTCTCACGACAGGACGGCGCGGCTGTGGGACATATCGGGAAGGCCCCTTCACACCCTGGAAGGGCACACGAACCTCGTCTATTCCGTGGCGTTCTCTCCTGACGGGAAGACCCTGGCCTCGGGCTCCGAGACGGTGCGCCTGTGGGACCTCTCCGGGAAGCTCTTGCGCACGGTCGATGGGCAGACAAGTGTCGTGAGCTCCGTGGCGTTCTCTCCGGACGGAAAGACCCTGGCGTCAGGCTTGTACAGGAAGACGGTGCAGCTATGGGACCTCTCTGGAAAGCCCCTTCGCACCCTCACGGGGCACACGGGCTGGGTGAACTCCGTGGCGTTCTCTCCGGACGGAAAGACCCTGGCCTCGGGCTCTGGCGACAGCAGGGAGTCGAGCGACCACACCGTGCGTTTGTGGGATCTCTCCGGAAATCCCCTGTACACGTTCAACGAGCACGGCGAAGACGTGAGCTCCGTGGCGTTCTCTCCGGACGGGAAGACCATAGCCTCGGGCTCCTACGACAGGACGGTGCGCCTCCGGGACACCTCGGGAAAGCCTGTGCGCGCGCTCGAGGGGCACGACGACTGGGTGCACTCCGTCGCGTTCTCTCCCGACGGCAGCTTGCTGGCCGCGGCGGTAGGCTCGGGTGAGACCTGGCTCTGGTCCCCCCGGAGCGGCGCCCACCTGGGGACTCTTCGCGCGGTGCGTGGGGCCGACGTGGGTTATGCCTTCACGGGCGACGCCATCGAGTTCCTTGGCGCCGAGGCTGCCCGGGCTCGCGACTACCCCACCTGCCGCTTCGGGGGCCAGACCTATCCCTTCGAGCTCTGCGCCGGCCGCTTCGAGACCCCGGGCCTGCTCCGCGTCCTGCTGGGCGGAGAGCCGCTCGACTCCGTGCTGTAGCTACGGATATCCGCGTCCTGCTCGGAAGCGATCACGGCTCCTCTTCTGCGCTCTCCTGGGCCAGCCGATCCACCTCGGCCCACAGCGCATCCAGGTCGAGGGCTAGCCCCTCGCAGCCTGGCACCTGGTCGATCTTCCCTTCGGAGGCCGCGATCGCGTGCATGTAGCGGCCATCGGCGCCCAGCTCTAGGATATCGAAGGTGCGGATGGATGGGTCGACGATCCAGTAGAACCTGACCTTGAAGGCGGCATACTCGCGCATCTTCTCGACGCGGTCGCGGCGCGCGTCCCGCGGCCGCGGCGAGACGATCTCGACCATGATATCGGGCGGGACGGTGATCAGGCCATGGCTCGGTGGTCGGCGACCCGGCAGGTAAACATAGATGTCCGGCTTGCGTCCGCGGGTCTGTGAGACACCAAAGCGGGTATCGGACATGCCGACGAAGCCGCCGCGAGGGGCGAGCCAGCTCTTCAGGATCCAGATCAGCCAGGCGCCGATGATGTCATGCTCCGCTCCCACCTCTTCCTCCGGGGCGAGGTGGCCATCGACGAGCTCGCCCGGCTCGTCTTCGTCCATGTCCGCCCACTCGGCGAGCGTCATCGCGCGCGCGCCAGGGTCGGCCGTAGGCTGCTGGCTCATGAGAGCGATGCTAGCAGAGCGAGTGTTCAGGAGCGATCGAGCGAGCTCCTCGACCCGTCCTGGGACAGGCCCAGGACGTCCGGGACAGGAGCGTCCATCGAGATGGAGCGACAATATGGGCTCTTCGAGCTGGCGCCGAGCTTGCGAAGGGGAGGTTCGCCGCGTTCACGCGGCCCACCTCGGACAGCCATGCCCCCAAGCATTCACGATGCCCTGTTCAAGTCCACCTTCTCGGACCCCCGCCACGCCGAGGGAATCCTCCGCACCGTCCTGCCCGCCAAGCTCTCGGCCCGCTTCACCTGGTCGACCCTCGCCCTGGAGCCCGGCAGCTTCGTCGACGCCGACCTCAAGGATCGACATAGCGATCTACTCTTTCGCGTGTCGCTCGGCGGTCGCAAGGCGTTTCTCTATCTGCTCTACGAACATCAGAGCACTCAGGACTGGCTCATACCTTTCCGGCTCATGGCCTACGGCGTCCGGATCTGGGAACAGTGGCTCACCCAGAATGCCAAGGACGCGAGGAGACTGCCCGCCATCGTCCCGGTGGTGCTCCACCACGGGGAGAAGGGCTGGACCTGTGCTCGCACGCTCGAGCAGCTCTACGATCTGGACGAGGAGACCCTCGCGGCCGTGGGCGAGCACGTCCTCCGGCTGCGCTTCGTGCTCGATGACCTCCCCACGGAGACCGATGACGCGCTGCGCGCTCGGGTCATGAGCGCTCTTGGGCGGCTGGTGCTCTACTGCTTCCGCCACGCGAGAGAGCCCGAGGAGCTGGTTCGTGGCCTGGGTGCGTGGATGGACGTCGTGCGGGAGGTGCTGGAGGCACCGAACGGCATCGCAGCGCTGGGGACCGTATGGCGGTATATTCTGCTGGTGCACCCCAAGAAGCCTGCGGTCGTGCTCAAGCAGCTCACCGCGGTGACCGAGGAAGGAAGGGTGAAGGAGACCATGAGGACAGCAGGAGAAGAGCTGATACACAGGGGGGAACTGCGGGGAGAGAAACGCGGGGAGCAGCAGGCCCTGCGCCGGATGCTACAGAAGCAGCTCACCGTTCGCTTCGGTCCGCTGCCCCAATGGGCGACCCTGAAGCTCGAGGGCGCCGACGTGCCCACGCTCGAACGCTGGGGCGAGCGCGTGCTCACCGCGGCCAGCCTGGAAGAGGCGCTCAAAGGCTGACGCCGAGCGGCCGAGCGCAGTGACGGGCGCCAGATGGCTACGGCGTGCCCCGCTCTCGAGGCGACGATGGCAACGGCGGAGGGCCGTTCATGTACGGGCGCGACTGCACGATGAAGAGCTCCTCCCCGCGCATGACCCACTCGATGTCCAGCGGCCGATCCCGAGGAAAGAGCCCTCGAATCTTCTGGGCCGCGTCGGCGAGCCTCGCCACGCGCGCGTTGGTCAGGACCGGTTTGCCCTTCATCGGGTTGGGGGTCTCGCGGACTCCTCCGTCGGGATCGAAGGTGAGCAGGGTGTTCTCGTCGGAGCGAGAGATCACCCGCAGGCCCTTGTTGAAGACGTTGTAGAGCAAGATCTCCGGCAGCTTCTTGCCGTCGACCACCCTTATGCCGAGCCCGCTCTTGGCGTTGATCGTGAAGGGGTTGTGGTCGCCAGGATCCGTGGGGTGGGCCGTGACCAGGACGCCCGCGGCGGTGCCGTCGATGCCGATCTGTACCAGCACAGCCCCGTACACCTGCCTGTGATCGATGCGATAGAGCTCGCGCTCCTCGTAGGCTGCCAGGTTCCATACGCTGGCCCATACCTTCTTCACGGCCTGCGCCACCGCCGCGGCGCCCCTGGCGTTTGGGACCGTGTCATAGAGCCCGGCCCCCGAGAACCCCGGCAGATCCTCGGCGTTGGTGGAGCTCCTGACGAACACCCCGACCTCCGAGCCGGAGCTCTGCCCCGCGTCGGCGAAAGACGCATCGAAGCCAGGACCGGCGTCGGCGATCGACGTGGGCGAGGTGGGGGAGGTGGGTCGGGTCAGCTTCTGGTGGGCAGCCCCGAGCGCCGTCACGAAGGCAGGGGCCAGAGGAGCGTCCACGATCTCCTGGCGTATCCTGGCGAGCGCCAGCTTGCGTTCGCCAAGGCTACCCCGAAACTTGGGATCCGTGAGCATGGCCTCGATATGGGCGTCGATGCCCGCCGCATGGACATGGGCCGCATAATACGAAATAGGGATCCCGAACCCCGGGGGAACGGCCACGCCGGGGAGCTTGCCAGCGACGATCTCGCCCAGGTTGGCGGCCTTGCTTCCATAGGCGCTGGCGTCCGCGGCGCGTAGACCGTCGAGCGGGGTGAGCGCGGTCGCCGCCAGGTTGGCCCTGGGGACCTGGACGGCGGTGAGCGTGCGCTTTCGCTTTCTCGAGGCCTCGATCTCCGCGGGCGTCGCCGCGCGCATCGTGGCCGAGGTGTCGCCGGCCTCGAAATACACGGTCTTGCCGGCGAGCGAGGCATAGGTCCTGGCCGCGTCGCGCAGGCCGATGTTGGGGATGCCCCAGGCGCCGGCCCGCAGGTTGACGTGAGAGAGCGGCGTGGAGAAGCTCTGTGAAACGATCCCCGCCACGGGCGTGATATCCGGCAGAGGCTCGGGCAAAATAACGATCTCGTCGGGCGCGAACACCAGCGAATCATGGCTCGCGCCGGCAGGGACGATACGCAAGGTCCCTATGGCCGTCCCCTTGTGAAAAGGCTGATACCCCACGGCCTTGTAGATCTGGTCGTTGGTGAGGATGGGTATCTCTGTGAGCTCCGAGGCCACGGCCTCCTGATCGTTGGAGTTGGGCCGGAACTTCACCCTGGCGCCCAGGTAGAAGCTGGCCTTCATGCGGGCGAACGCCAGGCGAACATGGGCGGCCGTGGCCTTGTCCCCGTCCCATAACGCCATGGACCAGAGATCGGGGCCCAGGTGGTGGACCAGGTAGGCCATGAGGAAATCAGGCTTGTCTTTCCCGTAGTTCCTGTCGAAGGCCCGCTCGGCCTCCCTGGTCCTGGGGACCTTCAGGAGCTGGGCAAAGATAAAGTCCTTGTGCATCGGGTAGAGATCGGCGTCCACGTAGTAGATGGCCGAGGTCTTGAGATCGATGACGAACTTGGTGAAGCGCTCCCCGGCGACCACCCTGGAGTAGGCGAGGAAATCGGCCTCGGAGTCCAGCCGGGGGACCCAGATGGGCCGAGCGGGCTCCGTGGGGGCCGAGGCATCGCCCTCGGGGGCGGAGGCGACGGCAGGCCGGGCGTCCACCTGAGGCGCCGCGTTGCTGCTCGAGGCAGGAGCCTCCTTGCGATGACACCCGAGGAGCAGCGCGAGCGCGAGGCTAAATACCCGGACGGGAAGCGAAAAGACCATGTGCACTCCGACCCGAGGGTCGAACGCCCTGGAGCGAGAGTCAATTCCATCGCAGGGGTTCCCACGGAGGTCCCTGACGCGACTTTCGCTGTTTTTGTCGTGAGTCGGGTCGTCCTGTTCGTGAGTTCTGAGTCGGGAGCATAGGCCATCCCACTCGTGAGTACTCGCACGGTCGGCCATGGCACGAGTGGACATCGCCTAAGCGAGGTGGGAGCGGCTCTTTCATGACGGAGAATTCCGCCAATAGTATCCGCGCGTTGTGAACGATGGCAGGGAAGAAGGTCGGGGTGTTCAACGTCCATAGCCAGAAAGCACCCCGATGAGCGCAGCCTACAAGTTCGAGAGTCTCACGCCGACGCCGAGCGAGGAGCCCAGGCCCAAGCGACCGCGTCCTATCAACAAGCGAGTCTTCGGCAGTATCGCCAAGAGCACCTCCAAGGTCATTGATGAGGGATTTCGCGAGGCGCTCACCCGCGACCCGAAACGGTACGGCGACGCCCTGCGTGACGGACTGCCGATTGCCACCGGGGTCATCGAAGGGGTCAGCCGCTGAAGAGCAGCCCCGATCGGGACGACGTCTCGACGCGCAGCGCGGGCCGCGGATCGCGCAGGTTCGAGGCTCGGGGATGGTACGCCGGCTCGAAATATATTGCCGCTGGGCTGACGAGCGTCGAATCCTGGCCGTTCATACTTATCATGATTTTAGAATCTCCTCGCAAGGAAGCTCAAGTGGCTTTCAGGATGGTCTTCCTGGCCGTAGCCTGCCTGGCCGCAGCCGGCCTTGGCTGCGGCCCCGAGAAGACGGATCCCGTCCAGCCTCCGAGCTCAGGAGTGGAGCGCATCGGGGGACTGCCCGCCATCATGTACGGCGTGCCGATCACCTCGGAGATCACCACCGACGCCGACGTGGTGACCGCGGTGGAGGTGAATGTGCCCATCGCCGCGGTCGAGAACTCCACGGTTCGCGCGCTGAGCCCCAAGGAGTCCTTCGAGGTGCCCTTCGACCCGTCGTCGAGATCGACGTTCTTCGACCACCTGAACATCGTCTTCTTCAGAAGCGGCCTTTCGCTGCCGGCGTATTCGGAGCCGCTCTACGCGCTGCATTTCATGGGCATAGACCGGGCCGTCGAGCGCACCATCGACTGCGTGGGGGAGCCCGATCAGCCTCTGCCGGAGAACCTACCCGCAGGGTACAAGTACCTCGGACCGGGCCTCTTCCCGGCCGAAGGCGGGTGCGTGCCCGGCGATGGGGTCCACGCCGTCCCGACCGCCGCACCGGAGCAACAGAGCCCCCCGGGGCGCTTCACCGCGACGTTGCTCCTCGGCTTCCATCAGGGAAAGATCGTGCACATCGAGCCGATGGTTTCTCACGCCCTCCTCCTCGAGAAGAAGAGCTTCTCCATCCCGGTGCCGCAGCCCGCGAAGCTGGGGAGAAAGACGCGCTACCCATCGACCTTCGACGCCAGGTACGACGGCGCCCGCGGCAGCTTCCGCTTCTCGTTCTCGGGCTTCAGGGAGATCGAGTAACCCGGACCAGAAGGACGCCGTCCAACCTCGAGGTCTCCGGGGCTGACGCCGAGCCCGAGTTCGAAGGGCAGGGAGGCTCACCGCAGGGCGGCGAGCGACACCCCGAGGACCCTGGCGGCGATGGGCGAAAGGTCGGCCTGCTCGCCGACGAAATGAAAGGTCCTGTGGGCGTGCACCAGGCTGCCTCCCGGGGCGAGGGCCGCGGCGGGGGAGCTGGTCTCCAGCTCGTAGAAGCCTCCAAGGGACGGCTTTCCAGCGGCAGGAGGGCCGTCGTTGTAGCTGTTCAGGACGTCACCGCCATAGGGCTCTTTCTGCATTTCCCACATGCTGTTCACATAGCGTGTCACCCCCGCAGGCCTGTCGTACTGGACAATCGTCAATAGCCTGGAGGATGCGCTGTAGCTGCCGGCCACCGGTCGAGCTCGAGAGGGTCCAAGGCCTATCTTGCTGCGGTACTTGCCGTCGCAGGTGAACACCAGGAGGCCCTCCTGCTCCCTCACCTGGAGTCGCTCCGGAGGAACCTTTCCAAAGTAGGCGTCGTTGACGATGGGCCCTGTCCCCGCCCGCTCGAAGGGCGCGATCACCTTGGCGTCGGGCGCGGGGGCGAACATCCCAAGGATCCAGATGCTGGGGAGCCCCCTGTCCTCCGTCCAGGCCGCGGGGCCCGTGTTGGTGATCCTGTTCACGGTCTCGAAGGCCACCCAGCGCACCCGATCGCCGGGAGAGACCGAGAGCCTGGCCGTGATGTCCTGGGCTTCCAGGACGCGCACCTGACGGGCCACGTCCATGCGGAAGGTCGTGCCTGCGTGGTTGGACAGCACCATGGGATGGGACAGGGAGATGGATCCAGGTGAGCGCTCCGTCACGCTCCACTCCCCCTCCTGGAAGGCCGAGGGGGTCTGCCACGCGTCGAAGGTAAAGGGCTTTCCAGGGGCAAAATAGAGGGCATACTGGCCTCCCTCCGGCCCCAGCCAGAAGCGATCCTCTCCCCCGTAGTTGTCGAAGGCCGTGCCGGTCTTGCCGGAGGCGATGAAGTCCTTGTGGATCCAGCCAAGGCTGTCGCCACCTTCCGAGACCGCGCTGGTCATCACCCTCCCCTGGTACCTGGGCGACACCACCACCCGACCCCCCGAGGGGGACGAAAGGAGGATCACGTCCCCGTGCTTGCGTAGAAAGGCGAGATCGGCGCCAAAGGTGCCCTGCGCGGTGGGAGAGGGACTCACGGGCACCTCGGGGGGGCCTGGAAGGGAGCCACCGCCACATGCGACGACCAGGAGCGCAAAAGAGGCCCATGAGCGACTTCGAAGAACCATCCCACAGTCTCCTTTTCAGCGACGGACACGGCGCACCCTGTCGAAGGCCACGGCCACCACGATGATGACCCCGGTCACGATCTCCTGGACCCAGTTGGAGAGGCCAAGGTGGGTGCAGCCCGTCTTGATGACGGTCATCAGGAAGGCGCCCACCAGGGCGCCCGAGACGCTCCCCTCGCCCCCCGAGAGGGACGCCCCCCCGATGACCACGGCCGCGATGACCTCCAGCTCCAGGCCGACCGAGTCGGTGGGATCCCCCACGGTCAGGGTCGAGAACTCCATGACCCCGGCCACCCCCACCAGCGCCGCGGCCAGCGTATAGACGACCAGCCTCACCCGCTCCACGTCGATCCCGGCCAGGCGAGCGGTCGCCTCGTTGCTCCCCACCGCGTAGATGTGCCTGCCAAAGCGGGTATAGACCAGGAGACCGGCCACCAGGAGAGCGATTCCCACCGCCACGAATACCCCCGACGGCAGGATGGAGAAGAGGCCCGAGGACGGCGAGAGCAGGGTGTCGAGCCCCCTCGGATCCACGTCGATCTTCTGCTCCCTGGCGATGCCCTTGGCCACCCCCCGAAGGACGCTCATGGATCCCAGCGTGACGATGAAGGGGGCCAGGCGGAGGCGGGTGACCAGGAGGCCGTTGCAGAGCCCCGCGGCGGCCGAGGCGGCGATCCCCCCGAGCGAGGCGGTGACCGGGCCCGCGCCCGCCTTGAGCAGGGTGGCCACGACCACCGTGGTGAGCGCGACCGCCGAGCCCACCGAGAGGTCGATGCCGCCGTGGATGATGACCAGGGTCATGCCCACCGAGGCGACGGCGACCACCACCGTCTGCCTGGCCATGGTCACCAGGTTCTGGGAGCGAGCGAAGGTGTCGGGGCTCAGCCCCGCGAAGAGCGCATAGACCAGGACAAGCGCCACCAGCGGCGCAAACCAGGACCTTTGCCAGGGCCTCCCGGGCGAGCTCACTGTCCCCCCGCAGGGGCCGCGCCCAGGGCCTCCTCGAGCAGGGTCCGCTCGGTCCACTCGCCCGCAGGCCTCGCCTGACCCAGGCGCCCCCTGCGCATCACCGCGATCCGATCGCAGACGCCGAGGAGCTCGGGCAGGTAGGAGGACACCATCAAGATCGCCTTCCCGGAGGCCGCCAGGCGATCGATGAGAGCATAGATCTGAGCCTTGCTGCCAACGTCGATGCCCCGGGTAGGCTCGTCCAGGAGGAGCACGTCCACGTCGTGGTGAAGGAGGCGAGCCAGGGCCACCTTCTGCTGGTTACCCCCGGAGAGATCCCCCACCCTCTGCTCGGGTCCCAGGCACCGGATGGAGAGATCGCTCACCAGACGCCTGGCCGCCTCTCGCTGCCTGGCAGGGGAGACCAGGCCAAGCCGGCTCCCCGCCCTCGAAGGTCCCAACCCCTCCAGCCTGGAGAGGGTCATGTTGTCGGCGATCGAGAGGGACAGCGCCAGCCCCTCGCCCTGCCTGTCCTCGCTGAGGAGCCCGACCCCCTGCTCGAGCCTTCGCGAGGGAGCCGCCGCGCCCGACCAGGCCTTGACCCGGATCTCGCCGCTCTTCACGGGGGCCAGCCCGAACACCGCGCGCAGCAGCTCGCTGCGCCCGGCCCCGACCAGACCAGCGATCCCCAGCACCTCGCCCCGATGGAGGACCAGGCAGGCCCCCACGGGCTTTGGATCGCCCGTCAGCCCGGCCAGCTCCAGGGCCACGTCCCCCGGGGGGCGCTGGCCATGGGCAAAGAGCTGCTCGATATGGCGGCCTGCCATCTGCTCCACGAGGGCCCCTGTCGTCGTGTCCTCGATGGCTCCCGCTCCCACCGTCGCCCCGTCGCGAAGAACGGTATACCGATCAGCGAGCTCCGAGACCTCCTCGAGGAAATGTGAGATATAAAGAATGGTCATCTCTTCGCACTTCAGCCTGCGGATCAGGGCAAAGAGGCGAGAGGAATCCTCCTGCCCAAGGCTGCTGGTTGGCTCGTCCAGGATGAGCACCTTGCACCGGCCCTCGCCGCTCTCTGGCGCTGTCCCCACCCCGCTCCCCGTCCCTGCCCCGCTCCTGTGGACCAGGGCCCTGGCGATCTCGACCAGCTGCTGCTCCGCGATGGGGAGATCCCCGGCCCTGGTGTCGCCTCTGATCCTGCCGCCTGCCACCTCGGCGAGGATGGCGTCCACCTCCCTGGCGATGCGAGCACCATCCAAGAGGCCCCACCGGGTGGGCTCCTGGCCCAGGACCACGTTCTCGGCCACCGTGAGGTGAGGACAGAGAGCTCGCTCCTGGCTCAACAGGGATATGCCTCCCTTCCTCGCCTCCGCAGGGTTTCTGGGCTGGAAGCGGACCCCGTCGATCCATATTTCGCCAGCGTCGGGGGCCTCCGCCCCGGCCAGGATCTTCATCCGCGGGCTCTTGCCGGCGCCGGTCTCGCCCCGC
>SXGT01359141.1_pt1 | contig 23781 bp, 21 predicted proteins | sample 3176221 | NCBI WGS metagenome assembly SXGT01 (sample SAMN11356862, study PRJNA531348) | freshwater metagenome | isolation source: freshwater sample F1-120 | place: China: Fuxian Lake, Yuxi | collected 2017-12-25
AGTCTGTCCAACTTACTTTGAACGATATTAGGAAGATCTTCCTTAATATCTTGCAAGTCTTTTGAGACGTCGTGAACTAATGGAACTGCATGGCCTGCATTTCTAATGATTCCTTTTAACGCCAACTCACAACTCTCTTGGCATTCGCGAATAACATCGGCATATAGAGCTGCTTTATATAGCGCTTCAACAGCTACCCATCTCCCTTTGGCTCGAAGTTTATAATCTTCACCTAATTTTTTATTAGTCACACTATTTCTCCTTCGGGAAATTTTTAAGGAAATTTTCTTTGCTACTATTAGGAAAAAGTAGAATCCCCTTATCCAATGCTTTACGCATGGCAGGTTCCATTGAATGAAAAACACTAGGCTGAACAAAATTCATCTGTATAGGTAAGGGGCTTTGTAAAGATTCTCCAAAATATTCTTCCCATTCATTTCTCAGCTTTTGTACAATACCAAACTCCAATTTCTTTACATCGATAATAAAAATTAGATCAATATCGCTAGTGGCTTGTGCTTCGCCTAGGGAGCAACTTCCGATAAGAAATACTCCGCGCAAATAGGGTGTTTTTTTAGCCCACTCCTCAATTTTCAACCGAATTCCATCAAGTTGAAAAACTAATGGAGTCATTAATGAGGGTACTTTTGTGTATGCATTCACCTTCGCATTGTAACAAACCTATCGAATTAATGGCAAACGTAGTCAGACACACCCAGCAGTTCTCGGTGAGCCACAGCGCATGGTAAAAAGCGGAGACATTCAAGAATTTGGATATGAAAGTGGGGCGTACAGCGACTTTCCTTTGCTTGATTGGACTCACCATGAAAATAAGAATCGCAGACTTTTCGAGTTTTGTATCGGCCGAAGATCCAAGTCCATATCGGTATAGGTGGATTTTTAAGGTGTCAGCAATTTGGAGGGCTCAACGAATTTCTATACATTGATTATCAGTCGTTAGGTTTTCGGCTGGCTGAGGATCTATATTGAAATCGAATACCAAAGGTAGGGCCTGAAAAGTTTTTTGCTTCAGCCATGTGCAAATAGCTTCCAGCAAAGGTCATTCGCCATCCATCTCCAAGGCCAAATCCCAATCCAATTCCTGATTCAACGACGTAATGACTTCTTTCAACAAGGGCAAATTGAGTCATCTGGCCTTCGCCATAACCCAAGAGAAGATTGGCTTCAAAAACTGTAGTCTTGCTAAGGGAGTGATCTACTCCCAAAACAATTCCACCGTAGTACATTTTTTCTTTTGTAATAGTTAGCCCTGTGGGGGCTCCAAAATAGGCTGCAACCCCCATATAAACTTGCGAGGTTCCAAAATATCCAGCCCATCTACCTCCCGCTAACCAACCTACATTAGGTTGAAGATTGGCCTTGAATCCTTTTATATCAAAACCTGCTTTTCCTCTAAATCCAGTATCTGCGGAAAACGCATTAGAGGTTGTTAATAACAGTAGCCAACTTAAAATAATAAAGGGTCTTAATATTTTCATGTTCAGTTCTCTATGTCAGCTTATCGGAAAGTTTGACTCAAAACATAATCACTTTGTTAAACAGTCGTTTCTCAAGTTTATTTGAAAACAATCCGTTTCATGTGGGGTAGAGGAGATCTGTCTTTTCCTCTGTGCTTTACATGGGAGTTGTCAGATGTTTTTTGCTCGTCTTTTGTTGGGGTTTTTGGTTTTAACTGTTGTTTGTATATCCAAAGCGGATACTCAGCCTAGATGTACTTCCTATTCTTCATCCTGGCTTGGAAAGACGGTCTCTTTCTGTATCCAGCGAAGTCGAAATGATCTTCCAAATCTTAATGAACCTGTGGTCTATTTTCTCCATGGCTTGGGAGGAAATGAAAGCTCCTGGTCTCGGGAATATTATTTGAAAGCTCTCGTTGATTTAGTTTCCCATGATTCCAATTTTCCAGCGATCACATTTATATCTTTTGAAACCGAGCTGGATAGTTTTTTTAGTGATTTCGATGGAGTAGAAGTGGGGCCAAAGGCCTATGAAAGTTGGTTTATCAACGACTTCATTCCGTTTATTGAAGAAAAATTTCTAGTATGCAAAGAGAGAGCCTGTAGAGGGATTGCGGGGCTTTCTATGGGGGGCTTTGGCGCTCTAAAAATGGCATTAAAGCACCCTAATATGTTTTCTGTAGGAGCGGCCAATTCTCCCGCTCTTCCCCCTTTTAGTATTCATGAAAGCAATGAGTTATGGAAAGAGTACTTCTCAGATACTAAAGTAGGTATTGTAAAAGGAATGTTGTTATTAAGGGATATCCGAAGAATCTTTCCCAGCGAGAAGCTGTACCAAGCAAATAATCCGATTAGTTTAGTGGAGAATTTTTCCAGCTCAAATATTTTTCCCTCACTTTATTTCGATGTGGGGAGTGAAGATAATTTTGGCTTTCAAGTTGGATATCAGAATTTTAAGACAGTTTTAGACTTAAATGAGTACCCTTATTCATCCTTCATGGAAAATGGCGGGGATCATTTTATTTACCATCACAGAAATAAAGATCTTCTTAAGTTCATTCGAGATTGGGCGTTACGAATTTACTAGAAATAAATTTCATCTCTTTAGTCTATTCAAAAATTATGAAGGAATTATGTCGATTAAGTGCATCCTGTACGTGAACGAATGCAGTTGTCCAATTGATAAGGTGCGGGAACGTTTGATGGTTCTAGAGCGTGCAATGGGCTAGGTAGTTAATTTATCAACCGCTTTAAAATTAATGGGTTGATAGTTAAATTGGAAAAGGTTGATAGTAACCTGCTTTATAGAGAGAAAATTTTGCCAGGGTTAAGCAGGTGGTTTGGGTCAAATGCCGTTTTAATGGCCTTAACGAGAGCCATTTCCTGGGGGGTTTTTGCCATTGCAACCCAACTTTTTTTAAGCAGTCCCACTCCATGTTCAGAGGAGGCGCTTCCCCCCCATTTTTTTATGAGAAGATAGAGCTCTTTTTCAAAGCGATCGCAATGCTCTACAAAGGTTTTGTGATCTATGGTGTCACGTCTCACTATATTGAGATGAGGACTTCCATCCCCGAAATGGCCAAAAAGATAAAGATCGGCCTCTAAATTCATCGATAAGAAAAGCCGCTCTGCCTCAGTGATAAATTCAACTATTTGGCTAACCGCCACCGAGACATCATATTTTCTAACTTCGTGGGTAAGCGCAATACTTTCGGTAATTCCCTCTCTGAGCCCCCAAATCTCTTTTCTTTCTGTAGATGACTGAGCCCACATTCCGTCAATAACAAAGTCAGCCCCTAGCACATCTACTAACCACTGCTCTAAGAGATCTTCGGGTTCAGAGCCAAGCCCCAATTCAATCTCCATTAGAACATAAAACTCTCCTGGCTTATCCAGCTTCGATCTTCTGTTAAGCTGTTTTTCAACAGCTTTTAGACAGCTCTGGCTAAAAAATTCGAAGGCAAGTATCTCAAAAGGGGCGAGTCTTGCTTTCTTAAATAGCTGTTTAATGGCCTCAAGACTTGGAAGCGAAAAGAAAAGAACTTTCTCTTTTTGAGGAAGTCTAACTAGTTTTAGTGTGGCTTCCGTAATCACAGCTAAAGTTCCCTCAGCCCCTACCATCAATTGAATCAAATCATAACCTGTATTATTTTTCTCTAACCCGCGATTGAGTTCAATCACATCACCATTCATTGTCACAATTTGAAGACCGGACACCCACTTTCTAACCATCCCATATCGAATAACCCTAACCCCTCCAGCATTGGTTGATAGATTGCCACCCACTTCACAAGTCCCCTTGGAGGCAAGATCGATGGGCCAAAGAAGCCCCTCCTTAGCACAATGTTCGTGAACAGCTTCTGTCACAGCTCCTGCCTGAACTCTCACGGTTCTTCCTAAAAGATCAACGGAAGAAATTTTGCTCATCCGAGAAAGACTTAGAACGACCTCATTGGCGGTTACAACGGCCCCTCCCGAAAGCCCCGTTCTCCCTCCTGAAGGGATCACGGGGATCTTAAGTTCATTACAATTTTTTAAAATCAGAGCGACCTGCTCAGTTGTTTTAGGAAGAAAAACCAACAAAGGACTTCCGGTCATTCGGGTCCAATCCCCTCCGTAAGGAGCACAGTCCTCTGACTTTGATAAAATAACCTCTTGAGGTAATTTTCCTTCAAGGGCTTTTAAAAGCTGTTGTTTTTTAGGGTTTAAGTCCATGCCATAGAAGACTGAATTCAATAGATCCGAATGTTAACATGCCAGCATCTCCGGGTACAACTGAGTTAACCCCTTTTGGAGTTCCAGTAAAAATTAAATCTCCAGCACACAGCGGAAAGTTTTCACTTATATAGGCGATACATTCAGCGGGACTTAATCTCATCTGAGTCGCTCTGCCCTCTTGGCGCAAGACCCCATTAATTTTCAGACTAAAGGGGGCTTCAAGAAAGTTTGAAAAATTTTCAATGGGCACCCAGGGCCCTATAATCGCAGAATCTGGAAAAACCTTGGCTACAGTCCAAGGGCCCCCTGATTTCTTTAGCTCGGCCTGTTTGTCTCGAAGAGTCATGTCGAGTCCGACTGAAACTGCCCCTATCGCCCTCTCGGCTTCGCTATGATCCATTCGAAAACCACCCTTTTGAAGTTGAATTACGATTTCACATTCATGGTGAACGCAACCCCTATCGATAGGCATAAACAGATTGAGGCTCTCCCCTTGACGAGCCTGTCTTAAAATACTTGGGGGCTTTAAAAAAAGAACCGGTTTTTCTGGAATGGCGTCACCCAACTCTTTTGCATGCTCAAGATAGTTTTTACCGACGCAAACAATTTTATCCATATCGAAGGCCTCATCTAGTATTAATTAATAATACCTGGATCACTACGTTGTACCTATTTGAAAAAAGATGGGTTTAGCTTGCGTTACTAGTCTTTTAGATCTCAATTATTCATTCGCAAGCTACATGGGTAAAGACCTTTTAAAGGTAAATCTTTGCCTTCGTTAAGATACAGCTCTTTCAGTTTGTCGATTCAAACACTTGAATTTTATTGAATTCGGCACGACAAACTGAGCCCATTTTTTTGCAAATAGGTGCAGCCAAGTAGGCCAAGTATTATTAATTATGAGGGGTGTTTCAAATTAAACAATCTCTCTTGCGATTGCTAAACTTCTCTCTTTGGGTTTAAAATACGGCCTCTACTCAACTGAGGAAAGGGAAGTCAATGATCGCAAAATTAACTCTTCTATTAGTCATGGTTGCTATCGGAACAAATTCTACCCCTGGATTGGGGGCTAAGGCTATTGAACCTATGCCCATCCCTAAACAATTGAGAATTGAAAGTGCCCTACCTAGAGAGAAGGTTTGGAGCCGCCTAACAAAAAAGCAAAAACAGTTTGCATATCATTTAATGCTGGCAGGTCTCGAGGGGAAAAAACTTCTCGCCAATCAGATTCATCGCCATTCAAATACAGTTCGATCTTTTATTTTTGAATCTGTTTCTAAAAAGCAGGTCGAATCTACTCAAAAGATATTAGGAAAAGAGGGGTTCCAAGAATATCTCATTTATGCAGCTAAGTTTCTTGATCAAGCAGGTCCATACTCGAGCTCTAATCGAAAATATATCCTAAAGAAAAGTTCGCCAGAAAAACTGACACAATTGATCTCGGTAGTAGCCCCTCAATGGAATGAAACCACGAAATCTGAAGTGATAAAAATATTCACTGATCCTAACTATGAGGCGCAGCTCTATCCTGAAAACCAAGAAGGTAAAGGGCTTGAGCTTACAGGTGGGAATCTTTACGAAAGAGGAATTACTGGTGAAGAGGTCAAAGCAGTTTTAGATAAATCACTTAAAGTTAATCTTAACTGCCAAGTGGTTCGAAAAGACTCTAATCTAGCTTGTGAGGTTCAAACCACAAATACACCAGGAATCGTTGGAGAAACACTTACTAAAATTGTAGGCCATTTGAAAAAGGCCCTTCCTTTAGCCTCTACAACGCTTCAAAAAGAACAGATCCAAAAAACTATCGAATACTTTGAGAAAGGAAACGTAGAGGATTTTCGTGCTGCCAATATTGCTTGGGTCAAAGATGGCTCTAAGTCCCCTGTGGATATGATGATTGGCTGGGTAGAGGTTTATGAAGACTGGCTTGCTCGTATCGGTTCATGGGAAACCTATATTCAAATTGTTGATCCTGTGATCAGTAAACAGGCCCAAGCCTTAGCCACCCATGCACAATATTTTGAAGACAAGATGCCTTATGGGACCTTCAAAAAAAGCTTTCCTAAAAATTATGCTCCTCCAGCTTTGATGGTCTACTACTTTCAAGAACGAGGGAGCTATCGTACCGGCGGATATAATCTTCCCAACTTTGACGATATTCGAAGAGATATAGGGGCTAAAAACATCATTCGATTGCCACTTCCTGGAGAGACAGCAGATCCTGGCTTTAAAGCCATGTGGAAAGAGGCGCTTACAGAGTATGCTCCACCCTCTAAAATTGAGAGCATGTTAAAAGATCGAGAAACTATCTGGAAAGTTCTTGTTCTGCTGCATGAGATCATTGGACATGGTTCAGGCACTTACGATGAAGCAAAATATGGAAAGGGAGTTGACCCGATATCAACACTTGGCCCCTTGGGGAGTGCTCTTGAAGAGCAACGGGCCGATTTAACAGCTCTTGTTTTTGCTGGAGATAAAACCTTAGTGGATGTCGGAATTTATAAATCTCAAGAAGAGGCGAAAAGAATTCTTCATGGAATGTACGATTTTTATGTGTACGATTTTATGCGTCGAACCTCGGGGCAGAGAACATTCACTGAAGCTCACCAGCGAGGGCACTGGCTCTTTATTAAAAAGCTTTTGGAGGCCGATGCTATTGGATGGGTTTCAAAAAGCGGCATAGAAAAGCAACTCTCTCAAGATGCCATTCTTGTCGTTAAAGACTATGACAAGTTTTATGAGCTCTCAAAGGTTCTCTTAGGGGAGTTGCAAAATATCAAAGCAACCCGCAACGAAGAGGGGCTCAAAAAACTTTTTGAAAAATATGCACCCCTTGATGAAATTAACTCGCAATGGGCCCAGGCGATTATTAAGCGGGGTGAAAATTTAAAAATCAATTCAGGGTATGTAGAACAGCCCTGGAAAGTGACTTCGGATCTTCGGTTCAAATCAATGGGGGGTAAAACTCTCGAAAGTGTGGCCCCTTTCTGGCACGAGGCGTTTTAAGTTAGAAAGTGATTGTGAGCTGGTTTAAAAAAATTCTAAAACCTATTCCGTTTAAGTTAAGAAAATTTTCTTATTCTGAAACAGGGGAGGGGAAGTTTCTTTCGGGGCGATACTCTCGAACTTTAGAGTTTTACCGTGTCCTCAAAATCGCTATTGAATTTATTCGGGGCTTTAGAGCGTTTCATTTTTTAGGGCCCAGTGTAACTTTCTTTGGCTCGGCAAGATTTCCCGAAGACCATCCCTATTATGAGTTAGCGCGCAAGACAGCTACGGCATTTTCTAAGATAGGTTTTGTGATTATCACTGGGGGCGGACCTGGCATTATGGAGGCCGCCAATCGTGGAGCCTTTGAAAATGGGGGCCCTACCGTAGGTGCCAATATTAAACTCCCCATGGAGCAAAAACCTAATCGATACCTAGATAAATTTGTCACATTCCGTTATTTTTTTGTGCGCAAAGTTATCTTAATCAAGTATTCCATGGCCTTCGTGGTATTACCTGGAGGCTATGGAACCCTAGATGAGTTTTTTGAAGCCTTAACTCTGATACAGACTGGCAAACTGTATAAATTTCCTGTGATCCTCATGGGGGAAGACTACTGGCGCCCATTTGTAGACTGGCTTCAAAACACCATGGTTGCCAATGGCACCATCAGTCAAGAAGAGCTAGACTTCTTCTATTTGACAGATGATCCCAACCAAGCCGTCAAAAAAGTCACCGAGGCAACCTCCCTGTTAGGAGTCACTCCAAAAACACTTTATGAATTTCGTTTATTTTAACGTTAATAACCTCCTTCTTTGGAAAGTGAGTAGTCACTTACTTTGAACCCCTCACCCAAGAATTTTAGGTGAGTAATCTCTGACTATTCAATTAGAATATCCCATAGTTTTTTGATCCAAATATGTAGGGCTGAGGGAGATCTCTTCTTACTTTGTTTGATCATTTCCTATTAAAAACAGATCCCATCAGAATCGCTGGGGAATTACAAAATATGAGAAAAAATTCTAAAGCTCCTCATCTCCTCACGATATTTTACCGATAGAGTCATATAGAGTACTAGTCCGTTAACTCCGCACCCAACAGGGTAGTACTACATAAGAACCCATTTGAATCGAGGTTTACAAATGAATAGCAAGCTATTTTCATCTATTAAAGTTTCGCTGTGGGGCTTTTTGGCAATGACCTGTATTTCATGTGCCCATCAATCAAGAGAGGCCACACTTATGATTGATAAGGAAAGCCCATCCGAAGAGCATGTGGGGGTCGAGTCCAGAGAGGTCCAAGAGAGCATTGCAAGTGAAGAGGAGAGATCAGAAGAGGCTCAGCTTGAAGCGATCGCTAAAGAGGAGCAGACTGAAGAGTCTAAGAGCGATGTTGTTACTGTGGCCTCTAATGAAGTTATCGAAGAAAAAGTTGAAATTTCAAATGGGGATAAGGCAACGGAAGTTGTAGAGGTTTCAAATGGTGTATCTGAAGAGGTTGTTTCAGAAGATTCTGTAGCTAAAGGTGAAACATCCTTACCCTCTGAAAAAAGTGATTTAACTGAAACGGGTGATTTGTCAAAGGTGGATCAAGCTTCAGAACTTAGTGTAACGACAGAGGTTGCTAAGTTAGATGAACAGCCAACTGATAAAGAGGAGCTTAAAACTGATTCAGACGTTAATAAGAGCTCAGAAGTAGATACTTCACGAGGGGTTGCATCAGAGGAGCCAGTAGAGGAGGTCAATCCCCCTTCACAGGTTGAGCCCACTATCGGAGTTCCTAATAGATTAAAAAATACAGATGACAAAGTTCCTTCGCAAAAACCGACAGACAAAAAGGGATCATCTAATAAGAGAAAAGAGACAAGGTTAGCGATGTCAGTCGATATGGACAAAAAGGCAAGTAGCCTGAAAGAACCTGTATTAGAAATTGTTCCTCAGGCCGAAATGCTAGAAAGGGTCACGCCCGAATCTATTGAACCCAAAGTCAATGCTTTAGGAGAAGAAGAGGCCGCAACACCTCAATTTGCTAGCGTTGAAATTGCAAGTTTCGTTCAACGCCATTGGTTGGCCACAATAATGCTAGGACTTCTAGTTGTGAGTACTCTCTACTTCTTCGTTCTTAGAAAAAAAGGGGAAGATAATCAGTCTATTTAGAATAAGAAATTTAAAAGAATCGCCCCTCAGCTTGAGAGTTGGGGGGCGTTTTTTTTTGTGTGAAATTCTTCACATTTTTTTCACGTCGATGGGCTGAGGTTCTTTTGGGTCTATACCCCGATGAAGCTTGATTTGGAATATGGTGTACATACTCATTTTTAAATTTGTGATTGGCCTTCTCCATACGCTCTCGGAGAGCTTCACGGGGAGCCTGGGAAGGGATTAGGGCTTCACAGCCCTCTCCAATAAGATCCATTCGTCCTGCCTGTTCTAAAGCCTTTCTAACTTCAAAATAGTTCTCAGGCTTAAAAAACTGCAAAAGAGCTCTCTGTAGTTTTCTATCTCTTAGGTGCTTCGCAATAAAAACTTCCTTCTTAGTGAAGGGATCTAGCCCCGTATGGTACATACAGGTCGCAACATCGAATGGAGCGGGAATGAAATCCTGAACCTGATCAGGTTTGTACCCATTGCGTTTTAGAAATAATGCCAAATCAATCATGGCATTAAGATCCGAACCCGGATGGCTCGCTATAAAATAGGGAACCAGATATTGCTTGGGTTTTCCTACCTCTTGAGTGACCTTCTTAAATTTTTCATCAAAGCTCTCAAAGTTTTTAATGGAGGGCTTTTTCATGAGGCTTAAAACTCTTTTGTCCGTATGTTCAGGAGCCACTTTTAAAAGTCCACCAATGTGATGAGCTGCAAGCTCTCTCATATATTCATCAGAGAGTTGTGCTAAATCCATTCTCACACCGCTCGCGACAAATACCTTTCTTATTCCGGGAACCTTTCTCGATTTTTTCATCAGATCAACTAGAGGACCATGATCTGTACCTAAGAGTTTACAGATTGTAGGATCTACACAAGATTGTCTTCGGCATTTGGCCTCAATATCAGGTCGGGTACAACGCATCTGATACATATTCGCTGTGGGGCCTCCGATATCACTAATCACTCCCGAAAATTTCGGGTTTTTTCCTATAGAGGCCAATTCTTTAAGAATCGATTTCTCAGACCGAGATTGAATAATTTTTCCTTGGTGGGTTGTAATGGAGCAAAATGTACAACCTCCAAAACAGCCTCGCATAATGGTCACTGAATCTTTGATCATTTCAAATGCAGGGATTGAATCTTGATATGAGGAATGAGGTTTTCTTATAAAGGGTAAATCATAAATCCGATCCATTTGTCCTTGGGACAAGGGAAGGTCCGGCGGATTAATCACTACCGCTTGTTTGTCATGAAACTGAATTAAAGTAGCCGCATTAAAGGGATTGGTATGAGTGTGAATCATTTTAGTCGCTTCGGCAAAATCGAATCGATCACGACTCACTTTTTCAAAAGAGGGAAGTGTCACAACCGATTTTCCTTCATATTCACTGGGGGGAATTTCAGAGGCGCCAAGAGCATAAGCGACCCCGCGCATATTACGAAGGCTCTTGATCTTTTCACCTTGAGAGAGCCGTTTTGCGATTTCTAGGATCGGCCTCTCCCCCATACCATAAACGACGAGATCGGCCTTGCTATCTAGAAGAATGGATTTTTTAACGGTATCGCTCCAATAATCATAGTGAGCTAGTCTTCTTAGCGAAGCTTCAACTCCCCCTGCGATTACAGGCACTCCTGGATAAGCTTCTCGAGCTCTTTGGCAATAGGCCAATGTGGCACGATCGGGCCGAAGGCCAATTTTACCTCCGGGAGAGTAGGCATCATCATTACGAACTTTTCTGTTAGCCGTATAATGATTGATCATGGAATCCATGTTACCGGCGCTAATACCAAAAAATAGCCGTGGGTTTCCAAATCGCTTCCAGTCTTCACAATTATTCCATTTGGGCTGGCTCAGAATGGCTACTCGATAGCCCTCAGATTCCAAGATCCGTCCCAAAATAGCCATCGCAAAGCTCGGGTGATCCACATAAGCATCCCCAGTGACTATCACCACATCGACATAGTCCCACTTTCGCTCGGCCATCTCTTTGGAGGTCATGATCAGAAAAGAGGATTTTTTAGCTCTCTCTTCTTTCTGGCAACTATTTGAAATTTCATCTAAAATTGTAATTACTCCTGGAATAATGCTCCCTGTGGTTACCATTTTTGGAGAGTTAAATCCAGTAGCGTGTTTTGTCACTAAAATGGAGATTTATGGCCGCGGCCCATTTAGCAATTATTGATCCCGCCGTTCGAATCCCTGAGCTCGATTGTTTTAATCAGCTTATACTTCGAACTCCGATAAAAACCTCCTATCACCTTCCAGCCCTTTTCGGAATAGACACGCTGGTGGCACTTCAAGAATCGATCACGGCTTTTATTATTTTCGGGAGTTCATCGAGTGTGAATGACCGTTTCCCTTGGCAATCTCAACTTGAAACCTGGTTGAGACCTCAACTTGAACTTCAGAAACCTACTCTAGGATTTTGTTATGGCCATCAGATGCTGGCCTATCTCTTTGGAGGAAAGGTGGATTTTCTCTATCCTGACAAGCATAAGCTCCAAGGATTTAGAAAGGTAAAATTTCAATCCAATCCCCTTTGGAAGAATCAAGAATTCGAAGGTGAAATTTATGTCTCACATAGAGAAGTGGTTCTTGAGTGTCCAAAATCTATGCAGATTATCGCTTCAAGTTCTGATGTTGCAATTGATGGATTAGCTCATCGAACACTTCCGATTTGGTCACTTCAGGCTCACCCTGAATCGACCCCTCTATTTTTAAAAAACATGGGGGACCCACATAATGTTTCTCCTCAAGCCTTTGATTTTGGAAAACAAATTATCAACGACTTTTTAGCCCATGTTCAAGGGAGTTAAAAAAGAGTATTCTTAGAAAAAGCCTTCAATATTATGTTTACTAAAGTGCTATATGATCCTCAGGCCCTAGCACTCCAAGTAACACGCCAAAAAAAGTATGCTTGGGACCTGGAAAAACAAATCTGCTGGAAGCGGGGGGCAGATCCCTCTCGCTATTTACTTCCAATTGATTCAGAAGCTATTGCTTTTCCCGGAGCTAGTGATGAGCAAAGGCTCGCAATATCTCAACTCCTAGGTCTTATCGTTAATTCTACGATCGCTGAGATGGAAGATATCATCATAAAACTTCGTTACAATTGCTGGAGTAAAATTTTAAGATCTTATCCGATTGGCCCAGAACTTTGGGAGTTAGGGGAGCTTTTTTTTGAAGAGGAACAAAAACATTCCCAGGCTTTCAATAGGTACAATTTAGCTTTTTGCAAAGCGACTGGAATTGACATTGATGATCTCAATAGACTTCTTCCCAAGGCTTATGGGTCACTTTTTATAAAAGCGATTGCTCAAAATGCAAAATGGGGCGGACATGCTTTTTGGTGGGTTGTAGCGGCGGTCGAGGAGGTCTCTATTGATCTCTATAAAAACTTAAGTCCCTTCAAACACGAAATGGATCCGCTTTACCATGAAGTCCATCTGCGACATATGGAGGAGGAATCTCGTCATCACAACTATGCCTTTTTAATGTTAGAGATTATCCGAGAAAGCAATCCTTCGATTGGTAACTATTTTTTTTCAAAAACCGACCGAGTTCTTGGTCAAATGTTTTCAACCTGTTGGGTGATTGCAGAATTAAATAAAGTTTTCGAAGCAAAAAAACTTAAAAACAAGCATCCTTTCTTTCAAACCATTGCAAGCTGCGAAGAGCTTTTTAAAAATCTTGGTCCTAAAGAGTTGGCGAAACGTCTTTTTGTATCAGCCCCCTATATTAGCTTGATGCTCAATGGAAAATATCACACTAAAACAGCTAAAATCGCCAAAGAGCACCAGGCCCTCTCGTTCCCTTTTCCTGAACCCGTTAAAGTGCCTACATTTATAACCCCCCAAAAAACACAAAGGTAATTTATGGTAATTGAAACCAAACAGGCGTTTTTAAGAAATTTAAGCACCTCTTGGCTTGAGGGGGGAAATAAAAAAGGGGCTATTCTTATTTTCCTTCATGGCTATCCAGACGGACCTGAAATTTGGTCAAAACAGATTAAGTACTTCTCGGCCCATTATCACATTATTTGCCCCTATGCTCGAGGGACATTTGCTTCTGAGCCTGGGAGATCCTTAAGTCGTTTTTCTACTCAGTCTCTTTGTTTGGATATTCTTGAGATCTTAAAGTTTACCGATCCCAAAGGGAAAAAAGAGGTTCGAGTTATTGGACATGATTTAGGAGGGACTGTAGCTTGGAAACTTGCCACCTATTTAGGCCCTAGATTATCGAATCTTGTCATTATTAATAGCCTCTCTCTTGAACAGATGGCCGCACGACTAATTTCAAGACCCAAACAGTGGATCCATTCTTGGTACATAGTTCCTTTGCTTGTTCCTAAAATTTCTGAAAAATGGATTCAAAAATTTTCAAAAAGGCTTCTCCCTTGGGCGTACAAACTTGGAGGATTAAAGCCGAAACAGTTTCCTCGTATGAACTTAAAAGATCCCTTTCCTGTTTCAACATTAAAACACTATCGTGCTTTCGCACAAGAGGCCCTACAGATAATTAATACACAACCACAGAAAATTAAAATACCCACAATAGTCATCTGGGGAAATAGAGATCCTTTTTTACTGACTCCAACTGTTGATGAGTTAGAACCCTACGCTCAACAACTTACGATTCGAATTTTAGAGGGGGGCCACTGGTTGTTTAGAGAAAAACCCGATTTAACCAATCAACTTATTGAACAATTTTTTACTCAAGGAATACAAAATGCCCACCATTTTTAAAAGAGCCTCTCAGGTTATGTCTCTTCCCATTGTTGAGTATTTATCTCCTGGAGGGAATGTACCCTCTTCAGCTGAAGCGTTGGAGGGGTATCTTAGGTGTCAAAGACTGAGCCAAAAAGCTGCGAATGAAGTCGCAGGGCTTATTCAAGAGGGCTGGACCGAAATTCAGGCGGCCCAACTTCTAAAAACATTTCTCATGGATTCAGGGGTTAGAGCATTTTTTCATCATCCCTTTGTATGGTTTGGTGAACGAACACGTTTTGACGGAGTTCAAAACTATGCTCAGTATGGTCCCAGTAAACGTTGTTTACTTCCCGGAGAGGTATTTATCCTAGATGCGGCACCGATTTACCACGGATATGTGGCTGATATTGGATTTACATCCTCACTTGGGGAAAATATAGAACTTAATCGAGCTAAAGAGTTTCTAAGCCAATTAAGAAATGAAATTCCAAAACTTTTTAATTCAGCGCCTACTGGCAGTGATGTCTGGAAAGTTATTGATCAAAAAATCACAGAAGCCGGGTACAGCAATATACATAAGAGATACCCTTTTTCTGTTTTGGGTCATCGAGTTCATGAAACCAATGAATCATTCGGGTTCTTAAAATTTTTAAACTTTGGATGGCAATCGTATTGGGCTTTTGCTTCACGAGGATTATTTGGACAGCTTTTAAATTCTAATTACACGGGGGACTTCAAAGGATTATGGGCTATTGAACCACACATAGGGACTTCTAACTTTGGCGCTAAGTTTGAAGAGATTTTGATCGTGGAGCCCAATAGAATTAAATGGTTAGAGTCAGCCCCACAATATGGGGGAGTCTTTTTATGAAAAATCTCACCGGAAAAGTAGTTGTTATTACGGGGGCTGCGGGAGGCATTGGCAAAGCTCTCTGCGAATCTTTTTTAAAGTGTGGAACTACCGTCTGGGGGCTCGATCAAAATGCCTCAGCACTCAAAAATTTAGAGAGAGAGAGAGAGAAATTTTCGGAGCCTATACAAACCTTACAGGTTGATGTTTCAAATATTGAAGAGATGAAATTATCGCTTAAAGAGATTACGGCAAAGACTCCTGCCATCCATTATTGGATCAATAATGCGGGTATATCTGGAATGGGCGATTTTATGGAAAAACCGATTGAGGAATTTGACACGACCATTCGAGTTAATTTAAACGGCGTTGTGATTGGAACACGTCTTGCTCTCGAACACATGGAAAAGCTTGGCCGTGGAACCATTGTCAATGTGGCTTCGGTCGCAGGTCATATTAGTGCCCCTTATCTCTGTGCTTATTCGGCAAGCAAACATGGAGTGGTAGGATTTACTCGAGCGCTTCGACAGGAGCTCAAACTTAAGGATTGTCCGATTAAACTTTTACTTGTTTCACCTGGATTTGTAGACACTCAAATGATTAAAAAGGGTTCTAAAGAAGGGTTTCCAGCGTGGTTATCTTCACTGCTCTCTACTCCTGAAAAGGTTGCTAATGAAATGATCGTGGGGATTATAAAAAATAATGAGGAGATTTTTCCAACGTGGAACGGCAAAGCATTACTCAAAATGTATCGAGTTTTTCCCTCGCTTACAGCTCGTAGTTCAAGAGTGTTACTATCAAAATCCTTGAAAGATCTTTTACTTTTAAGAAAAACGCCCCCTTCTTAACTTTTAAACAGCTGATTACATTTTTTGTCCGTTTTTATACTGCATACAGGAGGTGCACGGGTTCCTGCGGAAATGGTTAATTATTTCTGCGATCTAAATTTAAGCTCAAAAAACAGTAAACCCTGAGTCTACAAATCCCCAGATAATTTTGGGCATTTCTATTGCACTATCTGGTCTTTGAGGAAAAGTGGATAATGAGACTGCTGTTATTAGTTACTGTGATATTAAGTTTTCATGTAGGCGGAGCCCTATACGCTGAAGACCATCAAGGCAGAGCTAGTTCAGGGTTATCTCGACCTGATTCTAGCGTAAGACCTGGAAGTAAGCTTTTTGAATATCTATCGGCCTGCATGGCGGGTCGCCCTTTTGGAGGATCCGATGTAGGAGCTCTTAGTTTAACCCCTCCTGGATCCCCAGGAAGCGCTACAAGTTCCACCTTAACCGGAGTCTCTAACGGAGAAAGAGTTTTTAGAACCACCTGTCTTAGCTGTCATAGCGGAAGCTCAGGGCCTCCTAATCTTACCGTTTTAAATTCAACTTCAGCCCAGAAATCTATAGGTCAGGTTCAAAGTGGTGCTATGCCTAAAGGCAGAAGCATATCTGCTAGTGAAAAGGCCGATCTTATTAAGTATCTCGAGTCGAAAAGATAGTTCCATAATTCAGTTTAATTGCCGTAGATTCATTTCAGTAATAGGCTGACATCTCTTACAATCAGTTTTTAAGAGATGCTCATGAATATTTTTAAATGGCCCATCTATTCTCAAACGATCCTTGCCATGTTCCTGGGAGCAATGGTGGGAATTATTTTTGGCCCAAAGGCCTCTTCAATGGGCATTGCTGCAAAATATATTATTGAGGTTATTAAAGTGGTCGCAACACCGCTCCTGTTTTTTGCGATTTTCGACGCTTTTGTTAGTGTTAACTTAAAGGGAAGGGGCTTTTTCTGGTTAATACTTGTTTGTGCGATTAATGCCGGTTGTGCCGTTACGATTGCTCTCGCCATTTCGAACCTATTTAAACCAGGAACCTATCTCCTCATTGATCTCGATCTAAAAAGTCAAATGGCCCACTCACTACAAATGCAGTTTAATTGGGATCGAATCATTTATAAAAATAATGTAGCCAGTTTTTTTACTGGAACGACTGCGGCCATCGTTATAGCCGTTATTCTAGGATTAATTTATCTGTTTCTAAAGTTCATTCTTGGTAAACGATTTTTACCAGCGCAACATTTTTTACAACGCGTGAATCCCAAGGTTTTGGAGTTTCTCTATAAGATTATTGGCTATCTCGTTCACCTAACCCCTATCGCCGTGTTTACGGCGATGGCAAAGGTTGTGGGAACACAGGGATTTGGAGCCATGAAAGGGCTTGCGGCCTATTTATTAGCCTGTGCGGGAGGCATGTTTCTCCAGGTGGTTCTGGTCTATCAAACTTGGATCAAACTTATTAGTAAGAGAGAACTTAATAAGTTTTGGAAAATAGTTTGGGATCCGATGGTCTATTCTTTTGGGGTTAATAGTAGTCTTGCGACACTTCCCTTAACTTTGACCGCTTTAAAAAAGCTGAAAGTTTCTGAGAGTTCGGCACGACTTTCAGCCTGCATTGGTACTAATTTAAACAATGATGGTATTTTACTCTATGAGGTAGTTGCTGTTTTATTTGTGGTTCAAGCCTTTGGCTGGCACCTAAGTCTCGGGCAGGAATTGATCTTGGCCTTTATCTGTATCATAGCCACTATTGGCGTCGCAGGGGTTCCAGATGCAGGCATGATTTCGCTATCACTCGTTCTTTCAAGTGTGGGATTGCCTGTGGAAATTTTACCTGTTCTCATGACAGTTGATTGGGTTTTGGCTAGACTTAGATCTGTTAATAATGTTATCGGAGATATTACTGGGGGTATCGCTTTAGATACTCTAAGCTATGCGAATTCAACGTCGGGGCTAGCAATTAAAGAATAGTAATATGGAGCCTTCACTACATCAAATTCCTAAATCTCATTTCGATTCTTTAAAAAAAATAGAATCGGGCTATTGGTGGTATGAAGGGCGCCTTATCTGGGCCAAAAGATTTATTCGAAATTGGCTTGAAGAGAACGTCTTTACTGACCCCATTTTTTACACTGACTTAGGTTGTGGTACTGGTGGATTTGGGATTGGAATTCAAGATCAATTTGCTATCGAACAAACGCTTTTAGTGGACAATAATTGTGAGGCACTAAATAAGATTTCTCAGCTAAAAGATGTTCAAACATTGAAAATAAATATCGAATCTGATTTTACTCTTCCCTTCTCTCCTAATCTTATTACCTGCATGGACGTAATAGAACACCTTGAGCATGACGATCTTTTTTTAGCCCGTGTTTATAACAGCTTAAATACCGGGGGGCTCTTAGTTTTATCGACTGCGGCCCATCCTTTTTTGTATTCATCTTGGGATAAAAAATTGGGTCACTATCGTCGTTATAGTAAATATTCTCTTATTGAAAAAATAGAAAAAGCTGGTTTTAAGATAAAACACGCCTCATACGGTTGGTCTTTTGTTTTTCCTTTAGCCCCCTATCGATTTCTTTTTTCTAAACGGCAGGAGAAATTAAATTATCCGCAAGTTTCTAGCGGGTTAAATAAGGCGCTAATCTTGGCCTCTCAGTGGGAGAGTCGCTTGTCTGATTGGATTCCCTATCCTTTTGGAACCTCTATTTTTATGGCTGCTTCGAAGGAATAATTAAACTTTCACCATTTTGCAAAAGCGTAATTTCAAATTTCTTTGGCGAATTAAGACGATGGAAAATCATAATATAACTATTTCCTATAGCGGTTCCCTTGACTCCATCCTCAATAACTAATGCCATCTTTTCATCAATACCAACTCCGAAACTTTCCTGAGATCTCTGTAAAACAGCCATCAATCGGTTTTGGCGTTGTCGAACGATAAAATGCTGATCAATAACGAACTCTGTGATCAATCCTAATCCCTCAGCTGTTTCAACCGTGCTTGGATTAATTTGTGTAAAATCCCCTTTTCCTGTGATCATCGTTTTAGAGGCCATAGCGGTGCCTGCACTAAAGCCCGCAAATACAACTCCGCTATGATAAGTTCTTAAAAGCTCTTCACGGATTTCCGGGTGTGTATTAATTCGTCTCATGAGATCCACCTGATCTCCTCCGGGATAGAAGATTCCGGTAGCCTCATCGATTTGAGAAAGTAACTCAGTTTTGCTAAAGGACTTTTCATCAGGAGCAAGCCCCCTAATAACGGTGGCTGTTTTGTAGGTCGATAAAATATCTTTTACTTCGTCAAATTCGTGATGAGGTTCTGAGGTTGCCCATGGGAGAATTAAAATTTTGGCCTCTTTGCCGCCTGCCCAGGCCACAAACTTAGCTACAGCTTCTGGGGTATATTCGCCCCCTCCAAATAGAATAAGCTTTTCTTTTCCCTGGGCATTGCTACTCAGAGAAAAAAATAAACCAATGGATATAATAAATGTAGTTAGAGATAAATTTATCTTCACTTAAGACCCCCCCAGTCTAAAACTAAGAAAACCTAGCCTAAATATAGCACTAACCAGTTAACCCTGTACCCGCTGGGTGGTTGCTTTTGTTGCAAAGCTTTGTTGCGCCTCCTACGAGTACCAAGAGTACACGGTTGTCGGCGCGCCTCGCTTTGCTACTCAAAATCAACTCACCGATCCGGTATAGAGTTAACTGGTTAGTGCTATTAGTTTTGTACACGGACTCCCATTCACATGATATAAAAAATCCATGACGCCCCAATACATTTCCCTATCAACGACCCAAGTCGGAATAGCGGGAATTTTAGATTCTCAAATTATGATCTTAGATGAACCCACCGCTTCATTAGATAAAAACAGAAGTGAAGTTTTTGAAAATGAATTGGTAAGTTGGGTGGAGAGTTCGCAAGACAGGGCCTTTATTTGGGTCACCCATAAAAAAGAGCAAGAAAGTAAAGTTGGAAAATCGTTTCTTAGCTTAGCTAACGGAACTTTAAGTTAAATAATCTATTGGCAATAAAGGCTAAAAAAATTGAATGGACTATTATATCTGTCCCACCAATACAGCTCGACGTTTAGAGGCGCCGCTTGAGGGGCCGATAATGCCCTCTTTTTCAAGTTGCTCGATTAATGTGGCGGCTCGGTTGTATCCAATACGCAGATGGCGTTGAACTAGTGAAATGCTGGCCTCCCCCTTTTCGGTGACAAGTCTAACGGCAGCATCAAAAAGCTTAGCCTCCTCACTATTTGCATCCCCCGTGTAGGAGCCGCCCTCTTCGTTCTGCTCTGCGTTCTCTAGTGATTTAAGAATTCGTTCGTCATATTCAGGTTCCCCTTGAGCCTTTAGATGATCAACGATTCTTGCCACATCGATATCGGAAACGAAGGCCCCTTGCATGCGTTTTAAGCTTGAAAAACCGGCCGAGTGGAAAAGCATATCTCCGCTGCCTAGGAGACGATCGGCTCCGGTTCTATCTAGAATAGTTTTGGAATCGACGGAGGAGGCGACTCGAAAGGAGATGCGGCTTGGAAAATTGGCCTTAATCGTTCCTGTCACCACATCCGTGGAGGGTCTTTGCGTAGCAAGGACTAAATGAATTCCGCTGGCTCTAGCTTTTTGAGCGAGTCGAGCAATCGAGAGCTCAACATCTTTAGGCACGACAGCCATTAAGTCCGCATATTCATCAATAACAACGACTAGGTAAGGTAAAAAAGGATGGTCTTCACAGGGGCCACCATAAAGTTCTGTTAGCTTTTCATTGTAAGCATCAACGTGTCTGACACCCGACTGATGTAATAGCGTATAACGCCTCTCCATCTCCTCAACTGCCCATCTTAGTGCTAAGGAAGCCTTTCTGGAGTCCACCACCACTGGAAGTAGAAGGTGAGGAATTCCTTCATAGAGAGAAAGTTCGACCATTTTGGGATCCACTAGGATGAGTTTAAGCTGTTGAGAACTGAAGCGGTAAAGAAGACTTGCAATAAGTGCGTTGATAAAAACAGATTTTCCGGTTCCGGTAGAACCGGCAACGAGTAAATGCGGCATAGCTGCAAGATCTGCGGTGACAGGTTCTCCTGAAGCCAAGCGCCCTAAAGCCACTGGAATTCTGATCTCATCTTTAAAGAAAGGGGTCTCTTGAACTAGATCTTTAAAGAATACAGTTTCACGATGAGGGCTTGGTATTTCAATTCCTACTACAGGTTTTCCAGGAATCGGAGCTACGATACGAACGCTCAGAACGCTTAGTGCGAGTGTTAAATCATCGGAGAGGTTAGAGATCTCTTTAATCTTTACGCCACTTGCGGGTTTGAATTCATAAACTGTGATGACAGGTCCAGGAGAAATGTGAACCACTTCACCCTCGACTCCAAAATCTTTGAGCTTCTCTACAAGAATCTGGGCTTTCTCCAGATACCAGTTTTTATCGATGGGTTTTGTTTTTGCTTCTGCTTTGCCAGAGAGCATTGATAGTTGGGGTAACTGGAAATTGATATTGATTTTTCTTGAGGGTCTGGCTTTGGATGGCGATATTTTCTCTTTTCCAAGTTCTGGATTTAAAACCTTGATTAACTCTTCGTCCTCTAGAGAGCGTTCTGTCGAGATAGGGGGCATCTTTTCTACGGTAATCTCTTGATTGGGATTGGGGAGAGGTAAGGGAAGTTGTATAGCAGCTCTTGGAATTTCAATGAGGGGTAAAACTTGAGTTGTGGCCTGAGTTGCGGTGATAACGGTTGATGTGGAAATTCCAATAGGGGGAGTTTTTTTCTTTTTAAGATTCTCTTTAAACTGGGTGTAATAGGTTTTTATTTTTTCACTCCATTGAGCTGCTAGAAATGCACGTTTCTCTCGCAGTTTGTAAAACCAAGTTCTTAGAGTTTGAGTGGCAAGGGTCACAAAGTTCCACTTAAACACCCACATTGCTAGAGCGAGAGAGGCAAAAAGACTAATTAAGAAAGCACCAAGATTTCCAGAGGCCCAAGATAAAAATTGATGGAGAAGCTGACCACTCATTCCTCCAGAGTTGGTAAGATTCCAGGGGGTCCATTTGAGCGGAAGCACGCTCTGAATGAGAACGCTAATAGAGATTAGAAAAAGCGCAGGAGCAATAAAATTTCCTGAAGAGGGGTTTTCCGATAAGTTAAGTTTTTTTCTTGAAGCAAAGAGCGTGAAGAGGCCTGCAATCATAAAACTTGCGAGTCCAAAAACTTGAAAGAGCAAATCCGAAACAACGCTTCCTGTTCTTCCGAGCCAATTTTGGAATTCATTTTTAGATGTCCAGGTGGTCCACGAAGGATCGTGGGGAGAGTAACTCAAGAGGGCTAAAACCAGTGTTAAAGCAAGGGCAAACCAGACCAATCTTTGAATCTCTCCAAGGATGGGATTGGGGGCGCTTTTAGCACCGGCCATAGTAATTTTAGGGGAGCTGTTTTTTTGGGGCACGGACGACTTTTTTCCAAAGAGCATTCGTTCACCTTTTTGGCCGATTTTGAAAATCTGTTTTTATTTATTTTAACGTCGATAGAAGAGACTGAGAAATTGAATTTTCTATATTAATTATTATAACTTAGTGACATTCCTTGTCAATCAACTCGCTTGACACGTGGAGCAGGCTCCAACATCATCGCAGATGGTGGGTTTAACAGGTTAAAAAGAGGGGGGAATTTAGTTCTTCTTTGCATCCTGTTTTTAATAGGTGGGGTTTCCTAAAACTCTTTTGGTTTTAACAAATAGTAAACACCGCTTTCCAAGAGAATTTCGAGTCTAACAGGGACAAGAAATTTTTGAGAGAAGGTTCACCAGAGCAGAAGAGTTTTAGGTGGTTATTATTGGAGGACTGTATTTATGCCAACTGGCTTCGTGAAATGGTTCAATGACAACAAGGGATATGGTTTTATTGAGCAAGAGGGTGGACAAGATGTCTTTGTTCATTTTTCTTCCATCGAGGGCGAAGGCTTTAAGTCTTTGACCGAAGGTCAAGAGGTCGAGTTTGACATGACTGATGGCCCTAAGGGTCCTCAAGCTACACGCGTTGTCAAAGTCAAAAGCGGTAACGCTTAATTTTGATTCTATTTTTAGGGCCCAGTTGGCGAAAAAACTCCCTGGGCCCAAATATTTTTGTTGACACACCGGACTTTTTTTTCGTAGTTTAACGCTGTTTTAATCTTAAAAATCCTTTATTGGAATCATTGGGCTATAGAGGTTTTAGTCCTAATAAGTTTCAAAAAAACAGGAAAAAGATAGTAAATTTAATTATTTCCCCGAGATTTAATCCAACCAAACAGAAGGCAGTAAAAAATGCACTTAAGGGAGCTAAAAGAGAAACCAATCTCCGAATTAACTGAACTAGCCAAATCATTAGGCGTTGAGACTCCTGGGGGATTAAGAAGACAAGAATTAATCTTTGCCATTCTTCAAGCTCAAACCGAGCAAAACGGCTCAATTTACGGTGAGGGGGTTTTAGAAACTCTCCCCGATGGGTTTGGTTTTTTGCGAGCGCCTGACTATAACTATCTTCCAGGTCCAGACGATATTTACGTATCACCTTCTCAGATTCGTAGATTCATGTTGAGAACGGGTGATACTGTTGAGGGACAAATTCGTCCGCCCAAAGATTCTGAAAGATATTTTGCTTTATTAAAAGTTGAAAAGATTAATCACGAAGAGCCTGAAGTGGCCCGTGAAAAGATCTTATTCGACAATTTAACTCCGCTCTATCCTCACGAGAAGTTTAACTTGGAGTATGATTCCAAGAAATACTCGACTCGAGTGATCGATCTATTAACTCCAATTGGTAAAGGGCAACGAGGTCTTATTGTAGCTCCTCCAAGAGCCGGTAAAACGATGTTAATGCAAGAAATTGCTAATAGCATCACTCACAATCATCCAGAAGTTGTTTTAATTGTGCTTCTTATTGATGAACGGCCCGAAGAAGTTACTGATATGGAACGCAATGTGGATGGAGAGGTTGTAAGTTCTACCTTTGACGAACCTGCAACTCGACACGTTCAAGTTGCTGAAATGGTCATTGAA